>Ga0209640_10000601_pt1 | contig 28359 bp, 34 predicted proteins | sample RifCSP10_1_FD_184018 | JGI IMG/M metagenome (GOLD analysis project Ga0209640, IMG submission 184018) | Soil microbial communities from Rifle, Colorado - Rifle CSP2_sed 10_1 (SPAdes) (version 2) | ecosystem: Environmental > Terrestrial > Deep subsurface > Rock core/Sediment | place: Rifle... | reverse complement strand
CTTCCAGTACTCGGACGAACAGGGATGACCAGCCGACCGCCGGCCCCGGCCTCCGCCGGACACCACAACCACCTTCATACCGATCAGGAGCACGCCATGGCAGCAACGTCGCCGTCAGTACCGTCGAAGAAGTCAGCGTCTCTGCCGCCGCGCTGGTTCATCCGCTCGTTCTGGGCGGTGCAGCGTGCCGCCTACTCGGCCACACACGGCCGGTTCGGCCTCCGGAGCGCGAGGGCCGACCGCTGGGGCATGCTGCGGCTCCGGACGGTCGGGCGCCGCAGCGGCAAGGAGCGAACGGCCATCCTCGGCTACTTCGAGGACGGTCCCGACCTCGTCACCATGGCCATGAACGGCTGGGCCGATGCCGAGCCCGCCTGGTGGCTCAACCTGCAGGCGCAGCCCGACGTCTCCGTCGATCTGCCCGGTGGGTCGCGCACCGTCCACGCACGTGCAGCCGACAAGGACGAGCGGCCGCGCCTGTGGGCCAGGTGGGCCGTCTACGACAAGGACCTCGACGCCTACGCGGCCCGGCGCTCACGAGAGACCGCGGTCGTCATCCTGTCGCCCCGACCTGAATAGGAGTCCTCACCGGACCTCGAGCATCTCAAGGACGGTGGGCGAGGCCCGCTGGGCCTGCTCCGCGTTGCGTCCGGGCTGAACACGTGCGTGTTGCCGCACGAACTCGAGAACGTCCTGGGAAGCCGCTTGTCGGTGCCCGCCTGAATGCTCGTCCTTCCCTCGTAGCCACGGTGTCCGAGGCTCCGTCGCTGAGCTCGCTTCGTCGCTTGGGGCGTTCGCCGCCGCGGGGATCAGCCACCTTCACGTCGGTCTCGTCCCATCAACGAGGGCAAGCGTCGAGTCGTTCGCGCGGGTACTGGAGTTGATCGTCCGCGACGCCGGCACCGGGATGCCCCAGCCCCCTTCTTGACCCTGACATGCCCTCTGCCCCGGCGGTGCCCGCGGCTGGGCAGCCGCAATGAGCGCCTGGATCCGAATGGAAGGGGCTGGATTGGTCTGGGCGAGATGTCTTCACTCGACCAACGACAGCGACCTTCGGCGTGCGGTACAACTACCCCCGCTCACCGGGAACCGGGACCGTTCGGACCACGAGGCCGTCGATCCCTGAGAAGTCAGACGGGTTGCACGTGTAGACCGGCAGACCGTTGGCAACGGCAATTGCCGCGATCATTGCATCGAGCGCGCGCGCGGCCGGCTTGCGCCCTGATCGGCGGAGCGACGACGCGACCTGTCCGAACGCACGGGCGGCAGCGGAGTCGAACGGCAGGGGGTCGAAGTCCGCCTCCGCCTGCTGGACCTGCGCCAGGCGGCGAGCGCGCTCGGCCGCATCGTCCGTGATGAGCGGGCCGACCGAGAGCTCGGCCAGGGTGATCGCGGAGATGAGCGGGATGCCGGGAAGCGCCGACGGATCTCCGATCCTCGGCAGCAGGAGCAGCGTGCTCGTGTCGAGGAGGCCCTCGGGATCGCTCACAGATCGGGTTCGATCACCGAATCGAGGTCGCGCCGCAGCCTCGCAGGGTCTACCACCGGCAGGCGCCGCCACCGCTCGAGGATGGCCACTGCCGACAGGCCCCGCGGCCGCAAGGGTCGCAGCTCGGCGACCGCGCGACCGTCGCGCGTCACCGTCACGTGCCCGCCCGCCTCGACACGGTCGACAACCTCACCGCCGCGGTTCCGCAACTCCCGGATCGTCACGGTGTCCACGGGGGCAAGTGTATCACCGGTGATACGATCGTCAAGACGAGTCGGGACTCTTGGATGAGCCGGATCGTCCTCGGCGTGTATGAATACGGCAAGTCGCATACGACGCTCGGGTCGGGCGACGGACAACCGCCGATGACGGCCCTTGTCAACAACGCCCGTGGGAATCACACCTGGGTTCCCGACGCCAAGCCGGGTAGTCGCCCAAAGGTGACCTGACGAGCCCGATGTGGCGGTCGTTCAGCTCGGACGGTGGCCGGCGAGCGCGCCATGCGCCATCTCGCGGCACTCCGCGAGGGTCACGGCTGCGAGCGCGTCCCGCACATCCGCGACCGCCGAGGCCGACATCGAGAGGCTCGTCACACCGAGCCCGACCAGCACAGGCGCCAGCGCCGGCGACGCCGCGGCCTCGCCGCACACCCCGACGGACTTGCCCGCCGCCGCCCCCGCTTCGGCCGTCATGCGGATGAGGTCCAGCAGCGCAGGCTGCCAGGGATCGAGCAGGTCCGCCAGTTCCCCGGCCATCCGGTCCGTCGCGAGCGTGTACTGCGCCAGGTCGTTGGTGCCGATGCTCAGGAAGTCGCAGTGTTCGAGAAGGTCGGCCGCTCGCAGCGCCGCCGCCGGGATCTCGACCATGACTCCGGCGACCGGGAGGCTGTGCTCGTGCGCCAGATCGGTGAACCACTTCGCCTCGGCGGCCGTGGCGACCATCGGCGCCATCACCCAGACGTCGGCGCCGGTCGCCTGCTGGGCGAGCGCGAGCGCATCGAGCTGGTCGGTGAGGACATCCGGCGACCGCCGGGCCGTGCGCAGGCCGCGGACGCCAAGCGCCGGGTTCTCCTCGGGGTCGGGATTGAGGAACGGCAGGGGCTTGTCGGCGCCGGCATCGAGGGTCCGGACGACGATCTTACGCCCGGCCATCGCGCCAAGCACGCCGGTGTAGAGCGCCACCTGCTCGCCGACGGAGGGCGCGTCCTGCCGGTCGAGATAGAGGAACTCGGTGCGGAAGAGCCCGACCCCCTCGGCATCGACCTTGGCGACGGCCGCGGCGCCGCTGGCGTCACCGATGTTGAGCAGGAGCGCGACCGGATGGCCGTCGGCGGTCCGCCCTGGCCCCCGACTCGCGGCTCGTGCGGCACGGCGGGCCTGTTCGCCACGGTTCGTCTCCGCGGCCTCATCCGGCTTGATCCCGAGGCGGATGCGGCCGGTCCCGCCATCGACCTCGACCAGGTCGCCCTCGCGCAACGACACGGCCGCCGAAGCGGCAACGATCGCGGGGATCCCCAGGCTTCGGGCCAGGATCGCGGTGTGGCTCGTCGGTCCGCCCCGGACCGTGACCAGCGCCAGGACCCGCTCGGGGGTCAGCGTGACCGTGTCGGCCGGAGCCAGGTCATCGGCAACGAGGATGAACGGCGCGTCGCGAACCGGCACGCCCGGCAGCGGCTGCCCGAGCAGCCGAGCCACGGTCCGGTCGCGGACGTCGTCCAGATCCCCGACCCGTTCCGCCATGTACCCGCCGAGGTCGAGCAGCAGCGCCCGGAAACCGTCGAAGGCGACGTCGACCGCCCAAGCTGCCGGCTCGCCCTTCCCGATCGCCGAGCGGATCGACTCCTCGAGCGATGGGTCGCGGGCGATCATCGCGCTCGCCTCGAGCACCTCCGCCGCGCCCGGGATCGTGGTCGAAGCCGCCCGCCGTTCGAGGTCCCCGGCGGTGACCGACAGCGCCGCCAGCGCTGCGACGGCCTCGGAGTCCGGGTCGAGGACGCCGGGGCGGTCGTCGGGCAATCGAGGCCGCGCCCCGATCAGGGCGACGGGACCTGCGGCGCGGCCCGGGCAGACGCCGATCCCTACGATGTCCGTGGTCGTCGAGCCCGGGGCCGCCGACATCGGATCGGCCTCAGGCCGGATCGTCATGATCCTCCGCGACGACGATCGCGACGGCTTCGAGCGCCTCGGCCGCGCCGTCCCCTTCGGCTTCGAGCACGACCGTGTCCCCGTTTTTCGCCCCGAGCGCCAGGACGCGGAGGATGCTTCGGGCGTCGACCGGTGGGCCATCGCCTTTGCGGACGGTGATCCGCACCGGCTGCTCCGTCGCCGCCTTGACGAAGAGCGCGGCCGGCCGGGCATGAAGCCCGATCCGGGACCCGACGATGACCTCGCGCAGCGCCATGACCTCTCTCCTTCGTGGACCGGCACCCGCCGGCTGCCGACCCCTCGGTCAGGGTTCGATCGTGACCTTGATGCCTTCGCCGCGTGACACGATGTCGATCGCGTCGAGCACGCGATCCAGCGTCAGCCGGTGGGTGATCAGGTCCTTGACCGGTACCTCGCCACTCGCGATGAGGGCCAGGGCCTGCTTGTTGTGCGCAGGACTCGACCCATTCGCCCCGACGATGGTGAGCTCTCGGTAGTGGACGAGATTCGAGTCGAGGGTGATCGTCGGCTTGTCCTTGGGCAGGCCGCCGAAGAACGACACGCGGCCTCGGCGCGCGATCATGCGCAGCGCATCCTCCTGTGCCTTGCCGGACGCGGCCGCGGTGATCGCCACGTCAACCCCGCGGCCGTCGGTCAGCTCGAGGATGGCCTTGACCGGGTCGGTCTCACTGCCGGCGATCGCCGCGTCCGGGGCCACGACGGCGGCGGACATATCGAGGCGCTGGCGGTTCAACTCGACCAGGAACACTCGCGCCGCACCTCGCGCGCGAGCCACCCGCACGTGCAGGCACCCGATGGGCCCGGCCCCGATGACGACGACATCGTCGCCTTGGCCGACCCTGGCCAGCTCCTGGGCGTTGATCGCACAGGCGAACGGCTCGGCAACGGACGCCTCGTCGAATCCCACGCCATCCGGGACCCGGTTGAGTCCGTCGACGCGCAGCACCTCGTGGGGGACGATGAGGTACTCGGCGAAGCCGCCCTCGTACTGGTAGCCGATGGAGGTCTGATGGGGGCAGATCGTCATCCAGCCGCGCCGGCAGTCGGGACACGTCCCGTCCGGCACGGCGGCGATGACCTGGACGCGATCGCCGACGACCCACGGCCGGCCATCCGACGGTGGGCCGACGTCGGCGCCGATCTCGACGACCTCGCCGGCGATCTCGTGACCCATGATCCGGGGCGGGTCGATGTTCTGGTGGCCCGACCGGTAGATCTTGACGTCGGTGCCGCAGGTCGAGCAGTTGCGAACCCGGATCTTGACCTCGGCAAGCCCCGGCGACGGTTCCGGAGCGTCCTCGATCCGGATGTCGCCGGGCGCATAGAAACGGGCGACCCTCATGTGTGGACCTCCTCCGCGGGCGGGTTCAATCGTGCCAGGACATCGTCGACGTCGGTGGCCTCACGCAGGGCCGCTGCACTGTCGGGTTCGACCAGCACCTCGGCGAGCGCCGACAGCACGCCAACGTGCTCCTCGCCGCTCGCTGCGATCGGAATGCACAGGTAGACGGTCTCGCCATCCCAATCGATCCCGTCAGGAAACTGGAGAAACCCGAGGGCGGTTCGGCGGACGAGCGCGCGGGCCTGATCGGTCCCGTGAGGGATCGACACGCCTTCGCCCATGTAGGTCGAGATCTGGCGTTCGCGCTCCAGGATCGCGGCGGCATAGCCCTCGTCGACGGCGCCGAGCTCCTCGAGGAGCGCCCCCGACTGGCGCAGCGCGTCCCACTTGTCGTCGGCGTGCTGCGCCAGTCGGATCGCCTCGCGAACGAGGACACCCGGCGGGGGTGAGCCCGGCTGCGTGCCCGAGTCAGCTGGCAAGGAAACCTCCGTCCCGGATCGCCGCCTCGACCCGCTCGAACGCGGGGTCGCCCATGAAGATCTGGAATGGCACGACGACCGCGGCCGGTGCGATCCCCTGCGCCCGTTGCGCGAGGCCGGCGTGGCAGACCACCACCTGGGCATCGGCGGGGATCAGGTTGACGGAGACGTGTTCCACGGCCACGTCGTACTTCTTGAGCCGGTTCCGCATCTGGCTGGCGACCATGACGCTGCTGCCCATTCCGGCATCGCAGGCGATGACCACCGTCCGGATGTCCCGGCCGTTGACTTCCGGCATGGCAATCACGCTCCCGTCGGAACGGTTGCGGCTTCCTGCGGTGCCGCTTCAGCGACCCTCTGCTCGGAGCGCCCGAAGCCGAGCAGCATGGACGCGACGCCGAACGACACCACCGCCGCCACCACGACAGCGGACAAGACGGCGAAGTGACCGTCCTTGGGGGTCACCGCGAGGTAGGCGAAGATGCTGCCCGGCGCGGGGGTCGCGACAAGGCCCGCTCCGGTGGCGACAGCCGTGGCCACGCCGGACGCACCACCGATGATGGCGGCAAGGATCAGGCGCGGGTTCATGAGCACGTACGGGAAGTAAATCTCGTGGATCCCGCCGAAGAAGTGAATGACGATCGCGCCGGGAGCGCTCGGGCGCAGGGCGCGCGGACCGAAGAACCAGTAGGCCAGGAGGATGCCGAGACCCGGACCCGGGTTCGTCTCGATCATGAACAGGACGGACTTTCCGGCCTCGAGCGCCTGGGTCACTCCGAGCGGCCCGAGCACGCCGTGATTGATCGCGTTGTTGAGGAAGAGCACCTTCGCGGGCTCGACGAGGATCGAGACCAGTGGGAGGAGGCCCGTGTCCACGAGGATGTCGACGCCATTGCCCGCGGCAGTGGCGAAGGCCTCGACGATTGGACCAACGGCCAACAAGCCAAGGATTGCGAGCACGATTCCGAGGATGCCGGCGGTGAAGTTGTCGACGAGCATCTCGAACCCTGGGCGGGTCCGCTGGCCGATGTAGCCGTCGATCTGCCGGAGGATCCAGGCGGCCAGCGGGCCGATGATCATGGCCCCGAGGAACATCGGGATATCGGTCCCGACGATGACGCCCATCGTCGCGATGGCGCCGACGACGGCACCGCGTTGGCCATGAACGAGGCGGCCGCCGGTGTAGCCGATGAGAAGCGGCAGCAGCGTAAGGATCATCGGGCCGACGAGCGCCGCGAGCTGCTCGTTCGGCCACCAGCCGGCGGGGATGAACAGCGCGGTAATGAGGCCCCAAGCGAGGAACGCGGCGATGTTGGGCATGATCATGCCGGCCAGGAAGCCACCGATCCGCTGAATCGTGGCTTGTATCCCGGGCCCTTCGCGGTGCTTGAGATCGGCGGTCGATGTCATTGGATCCTCTCCCTTCGGTCGTAACGCTTCGACTCCTCGTTCCTGTCCCCGGACGGTGCGGTCGCGTCAGGGCGGCATGGCGAGCAGATCCCGACGCCGGATGCCGTGTCGCTCCAGCCGGACGGCCGACCGGTCGATGTCATCCGGGGACGGCATGCCGGAGCCAGGCTGAAGCACGGCAGCAGCACCCCAGGCGAGCGCCTCGACGAGAGCGTCGGCGCCCTTGCCGCCACCGGCCAGAAATCCCGCGAGCATGGCGTCGCCGGCCCCCACCGAGCTGAGCGGGGGGACAGCGGGGGTCCAACCGTGGATGGCGCCGTCATCGTCGACGAGGATTGCCCCTTCGGCCCCAAGGCTTGCGAGCACTGCTTCGGCCCCAAGGTCGCGCAGCCCGCAGGCAGCATCGATGACGTCCGGGATCGTCGACAATCGCCGGCCCGTCACTTCGGCGAGCTCATCTCGATTCGGTTTGACAAGTGTCGGTCCGGCGGCCAGGACCGCCTCGAGAGCTGGGCCACTGGTGTCGACGGCCACGAAGGTCCCCGAACTCGCCAGCAGGCGGACGAGGTCCGCATAGCAGTCGGCCGGCGTCCCGGGCGGCAGGCTGCCGCTGGCGACGAGCCAGTCCGCGGACGCAGCGGCGTCCTTGACCGCGGCGAATACCGCGGCGAGCTCCTCGGCGCTCAACTGCGCGCCGGGCTCATTGAACTTGGTCGTCGTCCCGTCGGGCTCGACGACAGTGATGTTGGACCGGATGGCTCCCCGGATCCGAACCGGCACGATCTCGATCCCCGTGTCGCGCAACAGAGCGACAAGATGCTCGCCCTCTGCTCCGCCGACGGTGACGACCGCTCGTGTCGGCAGACCGTGGGTCGCCAGCGCCCGAGACACGTTGATCCCCTTGCCGCCCGGATCCACGCGGACGCCCAGCGCCCTCATGACCTCGCCCCGCGCGAGGGTCTCGACCTCGACGGTCCGATCCACGCTCGGATTGAGGGTCAGCGTCACGATCACGCCAGGAGGACCTTCGGGCCGAGCGCGCGAAGCTCGTCCGCAACCTGCGGATCGAGCCCCGAGTCGGTGATCAGGGTGTCGATCTCGTCGAGCGTCGCAAACCGGGACAGGTGGTCCTGGCCGACCTTCGTGTGGTCGGCCAGCACGACCGAGCGCCGGGCGGCCCGGATCATGGCCCGCTTCACGGCGGATTCGGTCGTATCGGGTGTCGTCAGGCCACGCTCGGGGCTGATCCCGTTCGTGCCGATGAAGGCGACATCGACGTAGCTGTCCGCGAGGGCCTGCAGGGCCCACGCGTCGACCGCCGCCTGGGTCCGGCTGCGGACCTTGCCGCCGATCATCAGGACCGTGATGTTCGGCCGGACCGAAAGCGCCATGGCGATCGGCAGGCCGTTCGTCAGGACGACGAGTTCGCGATCCGCCGGCAGGGCAGCGGCGAGACGGGCCGTCGTCGTGCCGGCATCGAGCAGGATCGACCCTTCGTCCGGCAGCTCGGCGAGGGCCAGTCGCGCGATCCGCTCCTTCTCGTCAGTGAGGACACTGTCGCGGGCGGCGAGGGCCGGCTCGAAGCCCAGCCGTTCGATCGGGATGGCGCCGCCGTGGACTCGCCGCAGGAGCGCGTGGCGCTCCAGGGTCGTCAGGTCTCGCCGGACCGTCTCCGTGGTCACGCCCAGCTCCTCGGCAAGGGCCGCCACCTCGACCCGGCCGCCGGCCCGGGCGCGCTCGACGATCCAGCGCTGGCGCTCCTCGGCGTACATGTTGGCTAGGTCCTGTTTCATCTGTGTTTGGCTTTATATCGCTTGGTTTAGGTGGTGTCAAGAGGGACGCTGGAGATCCTCGAGGTGGCAGAGAAAGCCACCGCGAGCCCCTGAACGGGCCAGCGCGCTGACCGCGTCGGTGAGCAGGAGCCGGGGTACGGACTGTGGGATTGACATTAGGCAGATAGCTGCCTATTATCCCGCCACGATGAGACGCAAGCCGGGTGCGCTGATTCCAATCGAGGTGTCCATCCTTGACGCCGGGCTCGATCTCGAGCGGCGCGGCATCGAGGACTTTCATGGCTACCTGCTGGCCGCGAAGATCGCTGACCGCGAGGGCGCTCGGCGGCTCCTGGCCCACGGCTCCCTGTACCGGGCCCTCGGTCGGATGGAACGTGACGGGCTTCTCGACAGCCGATGGGAGGATGCCGACCTCGCCGCTGCTGCGGAACGGCCACGCCGGCGGCTCTACCGAGTGACGCTCGCGGGCGCCCGGGCCGTCGCCCTGGCGCATGCGGCTCGGCCGGCGCCGGCGGCGCGCCCGCGGACGCGACAGGCGCCGGCATGAGCCCTCGGCTCGGACCAGTCCGCTGGTGGGTCCGGCTCTATACGGCGGGGCTCGAGCCGTCGGTCCGGGATCGGCGGCGCGATGAGATCGACGCTGACCTCTGGGACCAGGTGGATGGACAGGCCGGTAACGGACGGACCGCCGCCGCGATAACCATGGCCGTCTGGCTCCGCTGGTTGAGCGGCGTGCCCGACGACGTGTTCTGGCGGCGAGAGCAGCCGAGGGCCGCGCGGGCGGAGCCCGCGGCAACGGAAGGGAGAAGGGATATGTTCGGGCCTGGATCTCGCGGGGCGCTCGTGTTGCCCGTCGGCGCACTCGCGATCGCGATCGCGATTGGCATCGCCGTGCAGGTCATCGGCGAAATCCAGCACCAGGAGCAGTCCGAGCGTCTTGTCCCGTCGGAGATCCTGACCTACTTTGGCATCGGGCTGCTGGTTGCCGGGCTCGCGTCACTCGTGGCCGGCTTCGCGATCATGCGCTCGCGGCCGGCAGTGGGCGCGGTGCTCGCGGTGGGCGGTTCCTGGGTGGCCGGTCTGATGGTCTTCTGGCTCATCGTGCCGCTGCTGATTGCCGCCGCGATCTCTGTCTATGCGGTGCGCCGAGCCCGGCGCATCGCCGCAGAGGGATCAGGCGCCTAGGACTCAGCGAAACATCCTCACGGACCAGGGGCAGATGGCGACTGATCCCCGCGGTCATAGCGCTGGTCACCGAGGTCGCGCCGCCGGTGGTCGCCGTGCTCTTCGCGCTGACCGTCCCCCCGTTCGTGACCGGCTGGATCGCCATTGGCGCCAGCGCTCTGCGCGCCCATGGTCCATCTCCACGCCGCTGGAAGGAGCGTCCCTGTGAACCGTCGTATCGTCCGCGCTTGCCTGCTCGCCGCCGGACTCATGGCCATGTCCGCCGCCCCGGCTCTCGCCACCCACACCCACGTCATGCAGGTTGGAAATGGCCAGTGCGTCATCCTCGCCCAGAACGGGCACGAGAAGGACGTGGCGCTCCCGACGCCAGTGTTCGACCACAACCCCAACGTGGACATCGCACCCACCCTGGATCGGATGCATCCCCTCCACGTCCTCGTGCACAAGGGGGTGCCCGGCGACCACAACGCCCTGGAGGTCTCCGGCACCGGCGTCGGCGACGCCCTCTGCGCGGCCGGATACGTCGGCAGATAGCCAGTTCTTTCGCCAGCGGAGGCCCGCCGTGATCGCGACCATCAGCTGGATCGTGGCGACCACGATCGGCCTGATCGGCGCCGGCTTCCCCTTCCTTTTCCCGGGCAGCTTCGCTGGGCAAGTCGAATGGAGCCTTTCGGCGGCGATCCTCGGGCTTGTGCTGGGCAGGTCATGGCAGCCTGCCGGGAGCGATCCGGTAGATGCCGGTGGGGCCTGCGAGCCAGAGTCTGCCGTCAGGGCTGACCGAGACAGGCCCCCAGTCGTGCCCGCCGCTGACGATCCGCGACCAGGTGCCGCCCTCGAGATGGACCAACCCGCCGCTGCCGGCTCCGAGCCCGCGGGCCTCGACGACAGGGTCGGCAAGCACCCACCAGATCTCGCCCGTCGGAGAGACCGCCACCAGGCTCGACCCGGCGAGCGCTGGCGCCGACCCTAACGCGGTCCACCGGCCGCCGGCGAAACTCTCGACAGTAGCGATCGCCGTCGCGTCGCTCTTGAACTCCGCGCCCGCCTCGAGCGCGACCACGACGGCGCCGTCGGGATCCGCGTCGATCGACTGGACCTGTCGCGGATCGACCAGCGCGCATCCCGCGGCGGTGATGTGGGCGAGCCCTTCAGCGCGCATCCAGCCATCTCCGCCGATCCAGACCGTACCGTCGGTAGCGACGGCGATGGTCGCCCCGGGCACGGGGCAGTCGATCCGCCCGACGGCGAATCCATTACCCAGGGGCGAGAGGTGGACGGCCCCGTCGTATGTGCCAACCCAGCCGAGTCCGACGAGGACGCCCGGGAGCGACGGGATGCGTGGCGGAGCTGGCGGACCACAGTCGATCGTCTCGTCGCCGACGTCCGGGTCGAGACCGGGGCCCGGGCCGAGCTCGAGCGCCGCTACCTCGGCGACCACCCGGTCCTCTTCCCCGACGCCGCGGCAGCGCGGGCCGGGCACGTCGATCTCGTCGAGGGGCTGCTCGGTCTCGCCGAGGTGATCGAACCAGCGAGGCGACCGAAGTGACCGTCCGGTGGCGAGTCGATCGCGGCACAGGTCGAGGCCCTCGCCACCTGGCTCGCCCACGACGCCCGGGCGAAGGCCTACGAGATCCTCGGCGAACGAGAGCGAGCAGTCTCGATCATGGAGCGCCGGCTGGGGCCCTGTCCTCGCCCTTCGCCCTCCACTCGGCGCTCGGCGCGCCTGAGTCGGGTCGAGTGCACCCGGACACGATGAACCCATCGTGCCGATCGGCGACCGGAAGCCAGCAGGCCAGGGCGGTGCCAACCTCCTGCTGCCCGCTGGCGACTACGCGGAGAGGGAGATCCTCGTCGGCCAGACTTCGGGCCCGCGACTGTCCTGCGGACGGCCAAGGAGGTAGCCCTGGCCGTAGCCGACCGCGAGTGAACGGAGCATCTCTAGCTCGGCCTGCGTCTCGATCCCTTCGGCGATCAGCCGGAGCTTGCGCTTCACCGCGAAGTAGGCCATACCCGCGAGGAGGGCTTGGCGTGCAGGGTCGCCGTCGATCCCGCGGATGAGCCCGATGTCGAGTTTCACCAGGTTGGGGGCGAGCTCGAGGATGTGGCGGAAGCTGGCGTAGCCGGCCCCGGCATCGTCGACCGCGAGGCGAACCGTTGGCCCAAGGTCCGCGAGCGCGGCCCGGAGCGTCCCGTAGTCGTCGATCGCGACGTGCTCGGTGATCTCGAGCACGATCGGTCGCGAAAGGCCGGCCAAGAGGGTTCGCAGCGAACCTGAGCCGATGAGCGCCGGCGAGGCGTTGAGGCTCAGGTACGTCTCGGGTGGCAGGACCGCGGTCGCGGCAGCGAGGGCCGCACGAAGGGTAGCCATCTCGAGCTCGAACGCGAGTCCGGCCTGGGCGGCCGCGGCGAACCGGGTGGCGGGCGGCACGCCATCGGCGAAGCGGGTGAGCGCCTCATAGCCAACGACCGCTCCGGTGTGGAGGTCGACGATCGGCTGGAAGAATGGCCCGAAAGCGGACGTGTCGAGGACCGCCCGAATGACCGACTTGCCCTCGACGTCGCGCCGCCGACCCTCGAGCTTCGGCGCAAGCTGGGCCCCGAGGATCGAGGCGAACGTGGCGAGTGCCGGCACATGCTCGACAAGCGACTGCGCGGTCAGCGGATCATGACTCCCGATGCCGACCACGCCGACCATGCCGCGCGGGCTGCGCAAGGGCGCATACGCCATCGCCCGCAGTCCGGTGGACGTCACGGCCTCGGCCCAGGCCCCATCTTCGGAACGTGGCCGCCACTCCTCGAACCACGCGCCTCCTGAGCCCCGCTCAAAGAGATACTCGATCCGGCTTGCGGGAATGAGCCGCCCTCGAGCGAAGGTCGGCGTGAGTTGTCCAGTCGCTGCGAGGACCACACCCTCCACCCCATCGAGCACGGCCGCCCATGTGGAATCGACGCCGGGGAGCTCATTGATGACGGCGCACGCCGCCGCCGCGACCTCGTCGGCTGGAATCGCCGGGTCGATTCGCGCGAGGGCGGTCTCGATCGCCTGGCGCTCGCGGACGTCGCGCTCGAGGGCGCGCTCAAGCTCGCGCTCGCGGGTGACGTCCCGGTCGGCCTGGACGTAGCTGGCGACTCGGCCATCGGCATCGCGGATCGCCGAGATCACCGCCTCGACCTCGATGAGTGTGCCGTCCTTGCGCCGGTTGACGATCGTGCCGGTCCACGTCCGGCCGGCGGACGCCGACGCCCTGATGGCCTCGAAGAACGATGGGTCGTGCAGGCCACTGTCAATCACTCCCCCGTGCTGCCCGACGATCTCACCGGACTCGTAGCCGTAGACACGGGTGAACGCGGAGTTGACGTAGGTGACGGTGCCGTCGAGGCCATGCATCGAGATCGAGTCGGCGGTCTGCTCGACGGCCGAGACGAGTCGCGTCCGCTCTTGCTCGGCCGCCATCCGCACGCTGATGTTGCGGATCGCCGCCGTGACCAGGAGGCCCTCGGCGCTTTCGAGGGGGCTGAGCATGATCTCGATCGGGAACTCGCTGCCATCCTTGCGCCGTCCAGTGAGCTCGATCCCCGTGCCGATCTGCTGCGCCAGCGCGTCGGCTGCGGATCGAAGATCGTCGGCGATCAGCCGTTCCGCGAAGCCCTCCGGGATGATGTTCGTCACCCGCAGCCCGACGAGCTCGTCGCGGTGGTAGCCGAACTGCTTCTCCGCCTGAAGATTGAGCAGGACGATCTCGCCGGCCTGGTTCACCACGACCATGGCATCCGGTGCGGCCTCGAGCAGCCCGCGGTACTTGGCGCCGGACTCCCTGATCGCCTCGTCGTCGGCCAGCCTCAATGTCTCCCACGCATCGACGGCGTGCTGGCCAATGACCCCGCGCGCGTCGCGCGCCCGTCCTCCCTCGCCGCGCGTCTCGGTACTCCGGTCTCGCCTGCCGGCCGTCGTGTCCCGACGGCCGGCCGTTCGGGCACGCTTGACGCGATTCTTCTCGCGTGCGACGGAGACCGCCTCGCGCTCGTTCCGGGACGCCTCGTAGGCCCGCTCGTCGGCGGGCGTGAGCTCGGCACCGGCCGCGTGCTGCCGATCCGCAGTCAGCTGGTCCCGGTCGGACGCCAGCTGGTCGATGCCCGTGCTCCGCTGATCGGCGTTCGAGGCGCTCTGATCGGCGTCGGAGAGCGTCTGGTCCACATCGGCCGCGGACTGGTCGGCATCGGCCGCGACCTGGTCGGCGTCTGACGCCCGCTGAGCATCGTCGATGGTCTTCCGTATGTCGTCTCGCGGGTCGCCGACCGGCTCGGCTCCGTCACCCCCTCGATCGGCTGTATTCATGTGTCGGCATCATAGATAGCTCAGACGTAAGTCGGCGGAACGTCCGTTCCTTGGTCCAGCATGGACAGACGTCCACGGGCCGAGCGGTTACGTAGGTCTCCCAGTTAGGTAGGTCTCCCAATCGCGGTTGCTCGTGTAGGCCAGAGCCGGAATCGTCACGTGGGTACCTACTCCGTGCACGCCCTCTTCGCGTGTCGGCTGCTCCGCATCAGCGTCCGGCGACCGCCACGATGCGTTGATCGTGCGCTCCGAGCCAGCCCGGACGATGTAGCCGGCCGCACCGCCCAGTCCAGCCGGGCTCCAGGGCGTAGGCTTCGACCCTGGAGGGCTCGGTGCAGGATCTCGCGACACTGCTCCAAGCGATTGCCGCGGTTGCGTGGCCACTGCTTGTCGCGGTCTCGTCTATCGGTTCCGCCCACAGATCGGCCAGGTCATTGAGTCGGCGATCAGGGTTCGTTGTTGCTCGCTCGCCTCTGAGATAGTCCTCGGCGCAAAACCGGCCCGGGAGAGTCCACGTGACGTTAATCCTCGCTATGAGCAAGGCGGAAGGCGTCTATCTGAGCGCTGACTTCCGAGTTACGGCGTATGGGTCCGGTCACCTCGTCGATAACGCCTCCGTCAAGATGCTCACGATCCACTTCCCGCCGCCCGGAACCGGAGCTCGGGCGCTTCTCGCCTACACAGGTTTGGCGATCCTTCCCGATGGCACGCCGACCGGCACGTGGATCAAAGAGACGCTTCGAGGTGAGTCGGAGGTACCGAACCAAGCACTGGCGCACCTGAAGGACCGCCTTGACCGAGATGTAGCCCAACACCAGATTGGGCTCATCATCGACATCGTCATGATCGAGGGCGACCGCCGGCTCGTGGGGGGCCTCTCGAACCTGGCGGTCGACCCAGCGGCCCCGAGCGGCAGTCGCGTACTGCCTCGCTTCGAGTACCGAATGGCCGAGCGGAGCGAGCCCTTCGTGCTCGTCGACGGCTCGGGGCGTGTCCGCGTGGTTGCCGACAAGCACCTGCAGGTCGTTCTTGGTCAGCTTCACGTGCGGCCGCGAAAGGCATCTGACCACATGAAGCTGCTGGCAACTATCAATCGGCGCGTCGCCGCCAGCGAGCGCACGGTTAGCCCCGCGTGCCATGTGGCGTTCCTGCCCGCGGTCGCGCCAGGTCCCGGCGCGATTGACGACTCGTTCGGCCCTGCGTCGGGCACCTTCGCCGCGCGCGGTGAGCCCACACCGGTGGAGATGCCGACGCTGGCGTGGGGAATCGACCTGTCAGTACTGATGGAATACAACCGGGAGCTGCTCCGCGCCAGCGACGCTGGCCTGACTCCTCCGGATTTCGACAAGGAGGCGGTCAACCGATTCTTGCGGCGTCGACCATAGCTCGCTTCGCACGGAGCCCGAGGGCGCTGCGGTCGCCGTCACGGACCTCGCCCATCATGGCCATCCTCATCGAGGCTGGCCCTCGCCGGAATCGCTCACCGGTTCGACACGATGAACCCATCGTGTGGTCAGGCGGCGCAGACCATGCCCAACGGCGCAGGCGCATCGACGTCCGGCATCGCTGACTAACGGGTCATGGAAACGGACCTACGCCTCGCCTGAGATTGGAAGCAAGAGCGTCAACAAGCGCCAATAGGGCGAGCGTGACCGATCCAGGACCGCAGATCCAGCGCGAGGGCAGTGGCTGCGGTGGCTGCCTCCGCAGTCTCTTCCTGCTCTGGCTCATTGCGTTTCCCGCCCTTGTCGTGCTGCCGGTGCTTCTTGGCGGCACTCAGGGTACGGGCGGACTCCTCGTTGGCGTCGTCGGCTCATTTGCCCTGACCGGCTTCTTCGTGCCGTGGCTCTTCGGGCTTGTGATTCTCGGTCTTGCCTCTCTGGTGGCTCGTCCAAGCGGCGCGGTCGTCATCGTGAACCCTCCCAAGGCCGACCGAGCGTTCGGCCCAGACGAGACGAAGACCTGTCCCCGCTGCGCCGAAACCGTCAAGGCAGCTGCGCTGGTCTGCCGCTTCTGTAGTCATGAGTTCGGGCCCGGCGATCTCCCAAGCGGCGGGGCGCCTCGAGTTCCGACGACCGCGGGCTCTAAGGAGTCGGCGGAGCCCCCCTCTCGCCGCGATGACGGGGCTGGCCACAACGGCTTTGTGAGGGCGGAGCCACGGACCTCGCTTTGGCGGCACCGGCTGGCCGCTTGGCTACACGCTGGATCCGTCGGCCGAATGCCCTTGCTTGTTGGGGTTGTCCTCGTCGTCGTCGGCTTGGTCGTCATACAGGTGTTCGGCAAGACCCCGCTCGGCGGTCGGCCTAGCGACGCAACACTCGGGACTGGTGCGGCTCCGTTCGTCGTCGACTCGTCCTCGACGGACTCTATCGAATCGCAACAGCACGACTACCTCTATGCGTTCATCAAGCCTTGCCCACGGGTCGGCTGTGAGGACGCCAGCCCTGATCCACGCTTCGCCTGGATGGAGGACTGGGACGATCCGATACCGCCCGAATTCCAGCCATGTCTGACTGATCCAGACGGCGCCGCGTGTTACCACGCGGTGACGGGACAGTAAGGATGATCCTCGTTCTGCTCGTCTGGTTCGCCGCCGTCTGGCTAGCTGCGCAGTCAGTAGGCCGTGACACCCGCAGCCGATGATCTCGCCGAGGCGATCAGTAGCACCCGGGTCGGTCCACCCACGGTCGCTCTGTCGATTTCCGTCGCTTCGATCGCGATCCTGATTGTCCTGGGGTGGTCGAGCGCCATCTTCGCGACCTTCGGAGTGACGGTGGCAGTCATGGCGCGCCCGCGCGTCAGGCAGGCCGAGGTTCTCGCGATGGCCGTAGCGATCGGAGCATCGGCCGTCATCGCCGGCGTCGGGCTCTCGATGGTTGCCCTGAGCCAGTTCGCCGGGTCCCTCGATTGCCGGTCCGCTCAGTGCCCTGAGGTTGGTCTGCCGCTACTTCTCAGCGGCACCGTCGCCGTGATCGCTGCCGCTGCAGGCGCGGCGAGACTCGGGTGGTACATCCGACAGCGGGAACGGTCGCAGCTCGTGCTGCCCGCTCTCAAGGTGCTACTCCTTGGCCTGCTCGTGCTCGCACTTGTCCTCGGCGAACGGTTTGGCAACGGCCTCGTTGAGATCGCCGGGGTGACCGCCGCGATCGGAGTGCTTCGCTATGCATCCGCGCGTCCGCGCTTGCTCCAGTCGGCCGTGGTCGCGCAAGCCGCCGATCTCGGCACGTTCGGCTTCGTGTGGCAGTTTGGGCAAGGAGAACGGAACCCGTTGGGACGGTGGACGATGGACGCGTTGCTCGGGCTGGGTCCCGCCGATGCCACCTGGGAAGCGGCGGCGGCGGCAGGGCTGATCTTGATCCTCGCCAAGCTCGCGCTCATCGGATTCCTGATCTGGGTAACGCCGCCCCTCGGGCGTTACCGACCCGCGGTGTTAGTCGCGGGAACGGTCGTCGGGTGCGTGGGTGCGATGTCGAACATGCTCAGCCGGCTGCCATGACCGTTCATTCCCGAGCCGATGACCTTCGTCCACCATGGGCGAGGGAAGCCGGTCGTGGCCGCACGCTTGAAGCCGCCGGTCTGGACGGGATCGGGCTGAGCCGCCGATCCGCGAGGTATCGCGTCCGAAGCATGGCCCTCCATCTCCTCGGCGGTCGACCGATCCGCTCGCTTGTCCTCCTCGCGGTCGTCCTGGCTGGCCTCATCGCCCAAGGCTGTGGACCGAGCCTGGAGCAGGCGGTCGAGATCTACACCCGAAACGACACGCCAGACGAGTTCGGATACTTGGCGCGACCAGCCACCAACCCCGCGCTGATCGGCGTCATGAGAGGCGTCTCAGGCGGGTGCGTCCGCCTCCCGCGGCCCTGGAACCTGATCATCTACCGGGGCACCTCGCCACAGCCGGGACCCGACCACGCCGAGGTGGCTACCGTCAGCTCGATGGACTACGTCGCGGACGCGCCAGCGGTGGTCTGGATCAGCGTCGGCCAAGGCGGCGACGTCGAGACTGGCCGAGGTGTCCCAGCCTGGTGGATCGCGGACGTCCAGCACTGCACCTAGGGCGCCGGCTCCGGGCGGTCCGCTGCGCAATCGACATCCACATACGGCATGCCTGCTAGCGGCTGGGGAGATCAGGAAGCCTGCCTGATCGCGCAGCGCCGCGACCCCCTGGGCGGTGGTCGCTGACGATCACGGCCGGTTTGGCCCTTGCGGCCGTATGGCCTTCACACAATGAGCGGATCATGTCGATGCGTACGAAGGATACGAGCTAGAGCCGCAGCTTCTTACGCCCCGCAGCGACTACCGACTTGAATCGCTGTTGGCTGAGACCGAAGTCAGAAGGGCCGACGCCCGGCACCTCATCTAGCAGGATGGCAATCACTGCTGGGACGTAGTCGCCGCTGGCCATCCCTATGCTTGCCTCGGCGTCGCCGGTCAATGCCAGATATATGAGCTGGCTACGAACTCCTCCCGGGTGTACAACCGCCCTTGGAGCGATATGGGGTAGTCGGAGGGCTTGAACAACACAACCGCTTCCTAAAGGTTGAAGGCCGGACCGTCATCGCCAGCAGTCAGCTCTCCGTGGCCCCGAAAGAAACGGCTGACGGGGTCTTCGTAGGGCGGCGGAACGGCGACGGTTCCGGCATCTGGGATGAACGCCCGAACGAGCTGCCTGACAACGGAATCCATTCCAGCGGCTGTCGAAACGGCGTAGACGTGTGCCAGCCCGGGCCAGCGCTTCCGGACGGCGTCCGCGGACACGTTGCGCCAAACCGGAAAGACCTTCGTCCGCTTCTCGATGTAGTCGCGGACGAGAACAGTCGTTTCATAGCATGGCCAGTCCTTCCGGAGGAAGTCCGGGCTGATCAGCAGGACACCACTCGAGGCAGCGTTGAGTCCGGCGTCGATGCTCGCCAGAACCGAGTCTCCGACCTTCAACACGTACGGCGCGTACCAGACTTGGAGCCCGGCCCGGGCAGCGACGCTGCAAGTTCCTCGGCTACCGCTTTGTCTTTCCCCCGCGTACGAAACAGAGAGGTGATATCCCGCTGCCGAACCGGTGGGGTTTTCGGGCGCTCACATACCGCTATTGTTGAGCATCGACGAGGCCCAGGTCTGGGGAGGATCGCCGTCGTACCGCCCCCGCTGCGCGGAATGACAGCGGGCTGAGAGCCACTTCGTGGCCCGCGACCTGGCGGCCGCCTCGGGGTTTCCGCCGTGCTCGCGTCGTTCGGCAAGCTTGGAGGAAGCACCTGAAAAACACGCCCACGTTGTAGACTCGCAACGCGCGCGTGTTCAGCAAGGGGAGGTCGGGCGATGCCAGACCCGCAAGGCGACGTGCGTGATCAGCTCCGAGAAGCTCTCGGCACCATCCCAGAAGGCGCGATCGTTGATCGAGGCGAGGTCAGGATCGAGTGGCCACTCGCCATCTACACCATCAAGGAAAGCACCACAACCTTCCAGAACCTCCTCCTTGGCAAACGATGTGTCAGCAGCCGAGTGCTGGACGTCTCGGGGGGCGGTGTAACTGACGCCAATGGCAAGGCCAGTATCAGCCTGAAGGCAGTGACCTGCGTGTTCGGTAGTCCGGGAGCTGGCCAGAACTTCTTCAACCCGAGTGCGCCGGTCAACGTCGTGGCGACGCCCCGAACGCAAGTGGCGACCCACGTGACCGTCCGCGCGACTGTCGTAACCGCTGACCGTGACGTACAAATCGAGGTCTTTTCGTGGGATCCACAGGGTCAGCCCGCGTCTCAGACCCCGTTCCACTATCGGTGCACTGTCGAGCTTGACGAAGTGGTCGGCTGATCGCGACGCCGGCGGAACCGATGCCAGTCGAGGGCTGACTCAGCCGGCCATCGGCTGAAGCGCCGTAAATGAGACGGGGATTTGGCGCTCGACACGACGTGCGTCCCTCACCAATGCCTGTCGTAGTTATCACCCTCGGGTTCGAGAAGGTAGCGGGCTCGTACTCGTGATCGTTTTGTCGAAGTGCCCGGCGGCTCGACAAAATGGGAGGATTGTGCGACCCGTCGCCAATGGTGGCCGGCCGGAGCCGGGATCGCCTGCGGCGACCCGGAGTGTGGCGTTGCCATGGATGACAACGTCCGCTAGTCGGGGTCCCTTTCAAGGCCTCTGGGCGTAGCTTCCTGCCAACCTAGGATGACGGGTGCCCGCCGGATGGCGGGCGCCGGTGAGGCGCCGGAGTAGATGGGCGCGGCGTCCGGTCAGGTCGGCCGTGGCCAGTCCAGGAGGCGGGCGTCCAAGGTCGCCCGGGCGCCCGCGGGACGCGTCTGTCTGCTGCTTGCTCAGTTCACCGTGAGCGTGAGCGCGGCCTCCCAGGGGCCGCTGAACAGATCTGGCTTGCCGTCGCCGTCGTAGTCACCACCGTCCGGGAGGGGATGGATGGTCCACATGACCACGCTGACGGTGTAGGTCCCGGCCGCGAACGTGGTCGGGTACTGACCATAGGTCCGCCAGCCCGTCAACGTACCGCTCATGCAGGAGGAAGGGTCGACAGCCGTCTCGGGTACCGGCTTGGTCCATACCGGCGTGGTCGGGAACGGCACGCCGTCGATCCACCACTCGACGCGGGCAGCGCGCGTGAACGCCAAGTCCAGGCCCTTCGTGCAGGCGCCCCAGCCGACCTCGAGCACCACCGTGTCACCGGCGTTGGCCGTGGCCTCGGTCATACGGAACGGGTTGATCCGGACGCTGTCGGCGGCAGACACGGGCACGGCGATCGCCAGCGCCAGAGACAGCGCGGCCGTGAGCGCGAGCCATTTGCGCATCGTGAAGTCCTCCAGGGACGCGCAGGCGGGTCGGTCTCGCCAGTGGCTCGGCGCGGTCCCGGCGGCCGGGGTGTGGACCGCGAGTCAGAGCCTCCCGCCAACCGCTGATCGTGGGCGGCGGACGGGCACCTGACCAGAGGCGAACGGCCCCCGGACGCCCGATGCGCGTCCCATCCTCCGAAGAGAGCGGAGCGCCCGGTGCGGAGCCGGGGACGAGGGCTGTCGTGACCTTGGTCACCTTGGCACGATATGCGGCTCGCGTGCGTAGTAGGTCACCTTCTGCCAGTGCACGCCGTCGCGTCCCACCTCAGCCAGGGCGGCGCCTTCCTGCGACACCCAGGTGGCGCCTGTCGGCGCCTCCAGGCTCCACCAGCACCATGCCGTCTCCAGACCGGCGATCTCCTCCGTAACGACGTCCGTGATCTTCACGACACCCTCACGCAAAGACTCGAAGTAGGCCGGGAACTCGGCCTTCGTGAAGCGCCCGTCAATGGCATCGTCGAACACGAAATCCTCAGTACAGGCGCTCAGGAGCATCTCCACGTCGCCCTTAGTCCAGCCTTCCATGAACCTGTCGAAGTGTTCGCTCATTCCCTCTCCCTCCTCTCGCGGACCGCGTCCATAGCAACTCCGCCTCTCCTGCGGGTCGGTCTCGCCAGTGGGCTCGGCGCGGTCCGGGCGGCCGGGTATGGACCGCGTGTCGGAGCCTCCCGCTGGTGGGCACGGTAGGCGCTAGTCGCAGATCTGGGGAGAGACGAACGGCCCCTCGACGCGGCGACTCGAGCTGGCCGGTCGAGACCGGGCGACGCCGTCTTCCTCTTCTGTCTCGTCGTCGTCCTCAACGGCCAGGCCCTCGAGATCGCTCGGTTCAAGGGCGTCTGCGCGGCGGCCGTCTTCTTCTGGATGGGCGCGCTCCTCGGTGGACCCCACGGGCCGCCCGAGTCCGAGGAGGACGCCCGGGAGCGACGCGATGCGTGGCGCAGCTGGCGGAAGGCGGTGGACCTGCTCTCGACGGAGGTGCGGGTCGAGAGCGGGGCCCGGGCCGAGCTCGAGCGCCGCTACCTCGGCGGCCACGCGGTCCTCTTCCCCGACGCCGCGGCAGCGTGGGCCGGTCACGTCGCTTTCGTCGAGCGGCTGCTCGGGCTCGCGGAGGCGATCGAACCAGCGAGGCCAACGAGGCGACCGTCCGGTGGCGAGACGATCGCGGCACAGGTCGAGGCCCTCGCCACGTGGCTCGCCGACGACGCCCGGGTGAAGGCCTACGAGCTCCTCGGTGAGCGAGAGCGGGCGGTTTCGATCATGGAGCGGCGACTACGGACATGAGTCGGCGTGGCAAGGCACAGGATGTAGCGAAAAGGTCTCAGCAGACGATGTCGCCAAGAGCCGCTCGCCACCATCCGCCAGGCTCGGCGATGGCAAAGATCGAGTGGCCCGCCGCGCTGTAGGCAGCCAGCACGACGGCGCGGTATCCCGGCCCGTCGGGGGCAGATTTGAATGGGCTGGGGTCGCAGCGCCTTCCTCCGTCCAGGTCCAGCTGACAGCGCCATCGGACGCCGGTGCCGTCGCGAGCAGCCTCCGGACCGATGCCGGCAGGGGCGTGTGCACGACAAGGCATGGCCCATTGGTGCCCGGGGCTGGGTCGGCCGGCTCGGCGATGCACTCGGTCACGCCGTAGACCCGAATCTCGACGCCCTCGCTCCGCGGCGCTCCCCACGTGACCGTCTGGGTAACCTCCCCAAACTGTCCGTCGTCGATCGAGCGCGTCTCCTCGTCGAACGTCACCCCGGTGGGCTTGGGTGGCACGGGGACCGGCGTGGGCTCCGGGATGGGCTGAGGGGTCGCTGATGGGCTCGGGCTCGCTGGGGTCGCCGCCGCTGTCGGGCTCGCGGCCGCCGGGGTGATGGTGATCGACGGCGAGGCCGTTGGCGATACGTCCGGCGCCGGGGTTGCAGCTGACGTGCAGCCAACGACGAGTAGGGCTACGACCATCGTCGTCGAGAGGCGCGAGATCGAGGGGCGCATTCCAATGTCCTCGGGACGGTACGTCGGCTAAGACGTTCGGCGGTGCCGCTTGTTACTTCGACCGACTCGCACCCGTGCGTGAAGCGCCGGTTGGGGCGCCTGGACTCGGGTCGACTCTTCCGACACGATGCGTTGACCGTGGCTCGCGATACCTCCGCGCGTGGTTACCAGAGGTAGGCGGTGGTAACCCGCGGCTGCACGTTCGGGAAGACCCAGGGCGTGCTGTGCCGTGCGCCAGCTCGGCGCGGCGAGTCGCTCTGCTTCTGGCATGCGCCGGAGACGGCGGACGAGGCGGCCGAAGCCAGACGGCTGGGTGGGCTGCACCGGCGCAAGAGGAGGTCCGTCGCCGCGATCTACGGCTTCGGCATCGAGCAGAGCTTCGAGGGGACCAACTGACAACCAGCGGCCGATGCGTGAACGAACGCCTGGGCGCCGCGGGCTTCCTTGAGACGCCCCTCGGTGGCTCATCCGAGCGGTTGCTCGTGCAGGGTGTCTCGCTCGTCACCGAGCCGCCCTCGCCGGACTGCTGATCGAGACCAGCCGCCCCGCGGCCCTTCGGTCCCGGAACGCGGCCGCGGGGCCCGACGAAGCGGAGTCTAGTGGCAGTGCGCTTTGGAGAACTCGAGCTTGGGGCTGCCGTCCTCATCGAAGAGGGCATGCGCGACCACGTGGAAGCTGTTGGATGAGCCGTCCGCGTTGGTGATCTGGCCGTTCAACGTGAACGTCGTCACCGCCTTTCCGAAGGCTTCGCCCGTTTCGGTAACCGCACCGTTGCTGCCGAACCAGACCGTGTAGGTGCCCGTGGCATCGGGAGTGCCGTCCAGTGGAAAGAGGTCGGCGGTGAAGACCCCGTGTAGGGTCCCAGTAATGCGGACCGTGCCGTCTCCAAACGCGAGGAAGTGGATCACGCCGGTCTCGAGCGACGAGACCTGGGCCAGTTGGCCAGTACACGGATGGACGTCGACGAAGACGCTGGGCACATTGTCGAGATGATCGGTCGTGTTGACGACCGGAGGTCCGCCGGCGAGGGCACTCGTCGCGCCGAGGGCCAGAACACCAGCGATCGCAATGGCTGTAGCTGAGAACCCGGATCTCTTCATTGTCGCGCTCCTTCCGGGCACCGCCCAACAGGGGCCGACGCCACGGCTAACCAAGGCTCCCCGGTTCGGACATTATCCGCCCGACGCACAACCGGCCGGCCAGGTGTCCCGACCCGATCGGGCTGTATCTGGGCTTCGCGAGCCCATCGCCGCCGGACTCTGTAATCGCTCGACGACTGTCGGCCAGCGTCGAGGGTGCGATGCGAATCATCGATTCCTGTCGGGTATTGCCCACACGATGGGAGGATCGTGCCGCCCGTCACTCGGGTAGCGGCAGACCGCGAACAGCGGCTCGCGGCGGTGGGTCGCCCGCGGGCAAGCATCCGGGATCGCGGAGCCTCACAGTACCAATTGGCCATAGCGCGGCGATACGCAGCGTCCGTATGTTGCCGCTCGGCACCATGTCCCCGCGCGTCCCAGTCCGCAGCATCCTCGAGTCCGTCGCACACATTCGCTGGCGACGTGGTATCCGCACGGTCGTCGTGGCCCCGGCGGTCGCGGTCATCGTCGGCATGGCGATCGTCGTCTCCAACGGGGCGGCCGACGAGCTTCGGCGGAGCGCCGAAGAGTCCGCCATCCACAACAAGTCCACGTAAGGCCGGTAACGAGAGGGACGACGATGGTGTCGGCGACGATCCGGGACTGACGCTCGGACCCGCCCAGTTCGCGTACCTGTCGCACTCCGTCAGTGTTCAGGTGTGGTGGATGCGGATCTGTCCACTCGTCACAAGCTCGACGCAGAATTCAAAGAACACCCCAGGAGCGACCTCGACCTCCAACGTCCAGCGGCCCACCCCCGCGCCCCCGAACGCCTGGATGATCACTCTGAACGACGTGGCCTCAGGATGGCCACCAGGGCCGACGAACTTGCCGACGACGTTCAGGGTAATGGGGCCGCCGTCAAGGTCTCCAGACCAGCTCGTGACCTCGCCGAAGACGTTGCCCGGAAAGTTGCCGCCGTGCTGGTCGACGCAGTCGATGTGTCCCGAGGCGGTGCCGTCGGAATAGAGGGTGACCCCGGCGCCCCAGTGGGTGATCCCCTGGGCAAAGCTCTCTACCTGCATCTCGGCCGTGCCGCCGCCGTTGATGTGCGCCACGACAGTGCGCCCGTGGGAGGCCGCGCTGGCAGGACCCGCCAGGACGCCCACGAGAACGGCGGCGACCGAGAACGCGCTAATAAGACGTCTCACGACAGAACCCTCCTCGCGCCCTCAATCGGTCCATCTTCTCGTAGCGGACGCGGCTGCGGGAATGGTCCCCGGAATCAGGGCGAGTATGGGCGTGCCGAACGGTCGTGCATAGCTCGCTGCCTGCGTCCGGTGACCGCCTGCACCACTTCGGAGTGAAGCCGCGGGGTAACGCCCGACGCGACCCATGCCCGGATCGGCTCAGCTCGCTTGGAGTCAGTCTCATCTCCACCAGGGAACTTCACTAAGTCGGGTCGAATCCATCCGACCCTATGACCCATGGTGCCGGCTGACGGCGGGGGCCAATCAGAAGGCACCGGCATGCCTTACACGCCTGACACAACACCGGCGCCCGCTCCAGGCCGTTGTCGCGATCCCGGTGGGGGATCGAGCCCCGGCGGCCAGCCCTCGACGGGCCGACGGGACTGTTTTACTGTCGAAGGGCAGAGGACCCCCGCCTGCCACGTGCAAGCCGCCGGGGAACAGAACGCACGCGCCTGACGCGGTCAGTCTTTCGGGGGCAGCGGGGGACCGACATACTCCTGGCCGTACCGGTTCCCGATCTGCATGAGCGCCTCTCGATCAATGAACTGCTCGTTGGCGGGCGGCAGCCCGGCGGACCGTGCCGGCTTCCCGGCCTCGCGGAAGAACCCCTCGACGCCGGCTGGCCCGAAGAACAAGAGCAGCCGTGCTTCTGCCGAATCGACGCGGAAGGCGTGTGCGACATTGCGAGGGCCGTACACGAGCGAGCCGGCGACCGCTTCGATCACGGTCTCGCCATGCTTGACGCGGACCTCGCCAGACAGAACCAGGAAGAACTCATCCTCCACGCGGTGGATGTGGAGTGGTGAGAGGAATCCTTTGGGTGCGAGGAATTCCACGGCCGCAAAGCGCCCATCCGTTTGGACCGCGCTCGCCTTCACAAGGCCCAATGCGCCGTTGAACCACAGCGCCTCGCCCTCACCGGGACCGACGCCGTAGGCTCCTGTTGTTTGCGGAAGCGACACCGTCTCTCCTCCTGTGATCCTGCCACCATTGATCGGCAGACCCCGACCATGACGCACCGCCATGACAGCCATGTGTCGAGCTTTTGACGCCCAAGCGATGGTCGAGGCCGACTGACAATATCAACCCGCTCCGGGGCGTTGACCAGATCGGTGGACTTCTCCGGCGAGCGCGCGCGCGAAGAGGGCTTCGCCGCGTGTCGAACGCCATCGAAAGGCGGTCCAACGGGCGCAGACGGGCGCGACACTACTCGACACTATCGGAGGATCGTGCCGGCTGCCCGCCAACCGAGCGGACGATGGCCGACGGCGCCGTTGTCTGAGGGGTCGTCGGCCCGCTTTGACCCGATCGCGACGATGCGGTGACCACCGGGCCTGCTAGGATCAGACCTACAACTTCACACGACGCCGCTGGGTCGCGAAGCCGGTGCAAGTCCGGCACAGTCCCGCTACGGTGACCGACGCTCTCGGAGCGTCGGAAGTCCGGTCGCCGACCCGGCGGAGGTTGCTCGAACCTTCGAGAGAAAGGGTAGGCATCATGCGAACGGCGGACTTGGACCCCTCCTTCACCCGAGAAGCGAGGGGTCGTCGATTCTCCGGACTCGGCGGGCGGCTGAACGCTGTCGCGAGTGCTGCTGCGATCGCCGCCCTCCTGGCCGCCTGCGCGCCGGCCGCCTCGCCGTCGATTGTGCCGAGCCGTGCCCCCGTGGCGTCGGCTTCGATTGCCCCCGCCAGCCCATCGGCGGCATCCGCCTTTCCGCTGACCCTGACCGACGACGAGGGCACGAGCGTCGCGATCCCCGCCGAGCCGCAGCGGCTCGTCTCGCTCACGCCCGGCACGACAGAGATCCTCTTCGCCCTCGGGATCGGCGAGCGGGTCCTCGCGACCGACAGTGCGAGCGATTACCCGGCCGCGGCCGTCCAGCTGGCGGACGTCGCCGCGTTCGGGAGTGTCGACGTGGAGCAGATCGTCGGCCTCGAGGCCGATCTCGTCATCGCCGGTGGCAACGGCTACACCCCACCGGACGCCGTGACGAAGCTGCGCTCGCTCGGCATCCCGGTCCTCGTCGTTTACGCCGCGACGGTGGCCGGGGTGTCGGACGACGTCGAGCTCGTGGCCACGGCGGCCGGGCGGGCGGCCGAGGGCACGGAGCTCGCGGCCGAGATGCGCGCGGACGTCGCGGCCCTGGCCGCCGCGGCGGGCAGCCTGCCGAAACCGCGGACCTTCTACGAGGTCGACGCGACGAACCAGATCTACAGTCCAGCCGATGACTCGTTCCTGGCCGAGATGGTCGAGCTGGCCGGCGGGAGTCCTGTGACGAGCGGGTCGGCGGACACCTTCGAGATCCCCCTCGAACGGCTCATCGCCGCGGATCCGGAAGTGATCATCCTCGGCGATGCCGCGTTCGGGACGACGGCCGAGGCCGTGGCGGAGCGTCCGGGCTGGGGCGTCATGACCGCGGTGCGTACCGGGGCGGTCCGGGTCGCCGACGACAAGCTCATCACGCGGCCGGGCCCCAGGCTCGCGCAGGGCCTTCGGTCGCTCATCCTCGCGATCCACCCGGGCTCGACGCTCCCATGAACGGGCTGCACAGATGACGCGCCTCGAGGGCACGGATCGTCACGCCCGACCGACGGTTGCCTGGCCGAGGCGTGTCCTCGCCGAGGTCGTGGCCGCGATCGGGTTTCTGACGCGGCTGCCGGTTGGCGAGGTTGCGGCGGCGAATCCCGAGCGGACTGGAGCGGCGGCCTTCGCCCTGGTCGGGGCCGCGATGGGCACGATCGGGGCCATGGCGCTCCTCGTCCTGGGTGACCGGGCGCCGCTGGCGGCGGGCGGGCTCGCGGTCGGGGCGATGGCGGTCGTCTCGGGCGCGCTCCACCTCGACGGGCTCGCCGACACGGCCGATGCGCTGGCGGCACCCAACGCGGCTGCCTCGAACCGGGCCCGAAAGGACCCCGCGACCGGCCCGGCCGGAGTCGCGGCGATCGCGATCGTGCTCGTCATCGATGTCGGGCTCCTGGCGACGCTGGCGGGCGGTGCCGCCGGTGGTCCGGCCGT
>Ga0209640_10000600_pt1 | contig 28366 bp, 29 predicted proteins | sample RifCSP10_1_FD_184018 | JGI IMG/M metagenome (GOLD analysis project Ga0209640, IMG submission 184018) | Soil microbial communities from Rifle, Colorado - Rifle CSP2_sed 10_1 (SPAdes) (version 2) | ecosystem: Environmental > Terrestrial > Deep subsurface > Rock core/Sediment | place: Rifle... | reverse complement strand
CCGCAGTAATCGAACGGCGATGCCACGGCGCGCGATCGCGCGGCAGATCGTGTCACACTGGCGACCGAGAGCACAAAAACAAAAAGGCCCGGATTACGAGAGTACCGCGTCTGCGGCATATGTACCGGGCCTGTACTACCCCTGACACCGGTGGAGGAGGGCCAGCGTCAGGTTGCGCTTGTGAGCGCATTTTTCTTATCGGTCGTCCGCGGATTTCACGAGCCGGCTGTTCGCGCCCGGGCTCTCCGAACTGCTCGGCCAGCAATTCGTCGTCGACAACGCTTGAGAGTTCCTCGAACAGATCGGACTGGATCACCAATCGTTTTTCCGCGCTCGCGATACTCGTCCCTCTCGTGCGCCGGGGCTAATGATGGCGCGCCGTTAACTCGGGGCGGGCTGCGGCCGGGTGCGCGGGCGCGCGCGGTATAATCCAGACGAGTGGACGCTGCGGCGTCGATGCAACCTGCGAAAGAACCTGCCATGACGCGCTTTGAAGGCACCGATACCTACGTTGCAACCGACGACCTGATGATGGCGGTGAACGCCGCGGTCACGCTGGAGCGCCCGCTTCTGATCAAGGGCGAGCCGGGCACCGGCAAGACGATGCTGGCGCTCGAGGTCGCGAAAGCATTGAAACGGCCGCTTTTCGAGTGGCACATCAAGTCCACGATGAAGGCGCAGCACGGGCTCTACGAATACGATGCGGTCTCGCGGCTGCGCGATTCGCAACTGGGCGATCCCAAGGTGCACGATATCGGCAATTACATCGTGCAGGGCATGCTGTGGAAGGCATTCGATGCGGAGATTCCGGCGGTGCTGTTGATCGACGAAGTGGACAAGGCCGACATCGAGTTCCCCAACGATCTCCTGCGGGAACTGGACCGCATGGAGTTCTACGTCTACGAAACACAGCAGCTGGTGCAGGCGAAAAGCCGCCCGCTGGTGGTGATCACCAGCAACAACGAGAAGGATCTGCCGGATGCGTTCCTGCGGCGCTGTTTCTTCCACTACATCCGCTTCCCCGATCACGAGACGATGGAAAAGATCGTCCGGGTGCATTTCCCTGACATCAAGAAGCAGCTCCTGAAGGAGGCGCTCGAAGCGTTCTTCGAGATACGCGAAGTGCCCGGGCTCAAGAAGAAGCCCTCGACTTCGGAACTGCTCGACTGGCTGAAGCTGTTGATGGCGGAGGACATCCCGCCCGAAGTGCTGCACAGCCGGGACAGCCACAAGATCATCCCGCCGCTGCACGGGGCGTTGTTGAAGAACGAACAGGACGTGCACCTCTTCGAGCGCCTCGTGTTCATGTCCCGCCGGAAGAGCTGACTCCAGGAAGGCGTGATCCGTGATCCGTGATCCGACAACATCTTCGAAGTCGTGCGCCACGCCCCTTGCCGTCGGCTCACGGCTCACGGCTCACCGTTCACGCTGCTCAAGCCCATGCTGATCGAGTTCTTCCTCAAGCTGAAAGACGGGGGCGTACCCGTCTCGATCAAGGAGTTCCTGACGCTGATCGAGGCGCTGGAGAAGCGCGTCATTTTCGGCAGCTTCGACGATTTCTACTATCTGGCGCGCACCTGCCTCGTGAAGGACGAGAAATATTTCGACCGCTACGACCGGGTGTTCGCCGCCTACTACAAGGGCATCGTCGAGGTCGAGGGCGCGATCGCGATCATCCCCGAAGCATGGCTGAAGCGGCTCGCCGAGAAACTGCTGACCGAGGAGGAGAAGAAGCTGATCGAGGCAATGGGCGGCTGGGACAAGCTGATGGAGACGCTGAAAAAGCGCCTCGAGGAACAGAAGGGGCGGCACCAGGGCGGGGCCAAATGGATCGGCACGGCGGGCACTTCCCCCTTCGGCGCCTATGGCTACAACCCCGAGGGCGTGCGCATCGGGCAGCACGAGTCGCGGCACCGGCGCGCGGTCAAAGTGTGGGACCAGCGCGAGTTCCGGAATCTCGACGACACCGTGGAGATCGGCACGCGCAACATCAAAGTGGCGCTGAAAAGGCTGCGCAAGTTCGCGCGCGAAGGCAATCCCGACGAACTCGATCTCGACGACACCGTGCGCTCCACCGCCAGGAACGCCGGCTGGCTGGACTTGAAGATGGTGCCCGAGCGCCACAACGCCGTGAAGGTGCTGCTGTTTCTGGATATCGGCGGCTCGATGGACGAATACGTCAAGGTGTGCGAGCAGTTGTTCTCCGCCACGCGCGCCGAGTTCAAGCACCTCGAATACTTCTACTTCCACAACTTCCTCTACGAACGGGTATGGAAGGACAACCGCCGCCGGTCAGCCGAGCGCATGGCAACGTGGGACGTGATGCACACCTATCCCCACGACTACAAGGTGATCTTCGTGGGGGATGCGACGATGAGCCCGTACGAGATCACCTATCCGGGCGGCAGCGTCGAGCATACCAACGAGGAAGCCGGCGCCATCTGGCTGCAGCGCGTGCTGTCGGTCTATCACAATGCGATCTGGCTCAATCCCCAGCCCGAAGCCGTGTGGGACTACCACGAGTCGATACGCGTCACACGGGAGATCATGGGCGAGCGCATGTTTCCGATGACGCTCGACGGGCTGGACCGGGGCATGCGCCTGTTGAGCAAGGCGCATTGAAGCCCAACATCCAGGTGGGCTGCGGCTCTTGGCGCACGATGACCGACGACGATGCGTACCGCACAACGAGGGAACATGCTGCCATACTTCCGCCTGGCCGACACTCCCATGGGCGAGCGAGTGCGGGCGGGCGCCGGCCGCCGGGACACGGGCTTGGAGAAAACATGAAGACAATGCTCCGGGGAGGTTTGATTGCGCTCGCAGTTGTGCTGGCGGGCTATGCGCCGGTCTACGCCCAGTACCCGGTCAAGCCGGTGCGCCTCATCGTGACGTTCGCCGCGGGCAGCGCAACCGACGCAGTGGCACGCTTTGTCCAGCCGCAGCTCGCGGCGGCGCTCGGGCACCAGGTGATCATCGATAACCGCCCCGGCGCGGCAGGCAACGTCGGTGCGGAGGTTGCTGCGCACGCCCCCGCCGACGGCTACGCCGTGCTGATGGGCAACAGCGCCCACGCGATCAGCATGACGCTTTACGCGAGGCCCGGTTTCGATCTCATCAGGGATTTCGCGCCAGTCACACTGCTCGCCTCCGGCTCGTTCACGCTGGCAACGCACCCCTCGCTGCCGGCGAAGTCGGTGCGGGAGCTGGTCGCGTTCGCGAAAAAGCGGCCCGGAGAGATCAACGTCGCGACGGGGGGCGCCACCATCCGGCTGGCGGCGAAGATGTTCGAAAGCATGACCGGCATCAAAATGACGGAAATCACTTACAAGAGCACGCCGCAGGCCGTTACCGCGGTGATCAGCGGTGAATCCTCGGCCGGTTTTCCCGCCACGAGCGTGGTGATCCCGCACGTGCGGGCCGGGAAACTGCGCGCGCTCGCGGTCACCAGCGCGCGGCGCTCGTCCATGGCGCCCGACATTCCAACGATCGCCGAGTCCGTTCCCGGCTACGAAGTGGCTACGTGGTATGGCCTCATGGTCCCGGCGGGCACGTCAAGAGAGATCATCGCCCAGCTGCATGCGGCAGCCATGAGCGCGCTCGGGCACCCCGAGGTGAAGAAACGGTTCGCAACCACCGACCTCGAGCCGACCGGCTCCACGCCCGAGCAGTTCGGAGCATTCGTGCGCGGCGAAATCGCGAAATGGGCGAAGGTCATCAGGGAATCCGGGATGGCGTCGAACTAGCGCGGAGGCGGTGGCGACTGTGCCGCAAATAGACTGCCTGGTGTGACATGACGGAACGCATCTGGGACAAATTCCTCACCGAGCGCGACCGGCAGGTGTTCGCTGCCGCCGGCTACGGCGCGCCGCAGGGCTTCGGGCAGCGGCCGGCGCTGGTGATCGTCGATGTCAACTATTTTTTCTGCGGCGACCGGCCGGAGCCGATCCTCGAGTCGATCAAGCGCTGGCGCAATTCGTGCGGCGAGGACGCCTGGCCCGCGGTCCAGGTCATCAAGGGGCTGCTTGGCGCCGCGCGCGGCAGGGGCGTGCCCGTGATCTACACCACGGGCAACGCCCGGCCCGACCTGTGGAACCGCGGCAGCTGGCGCTGGAAGAACAGCCGCGCCGGCGAGGACTCGCCGGTCGAACGGCCACGCGGCGACTTCGCAGGCAGCACCATCGTTCCCGATATCGAGCCCGCTCCGCAGGACATCGTGCTGCACAAGGACAAGCCGAGCGCGTTCTTCGGCACGCCGCTGCTCTCCTACCTCGTGCTGCTGAACTGCGACAGCCTGATCGTCACCGGCACCACCACCAGCGGTTGCGTGCGCGCGACGGTGCTCGATGCCTTCTCCAACAACTACCGGGTCACGGTGGTCGAGGATGCCTGCTTCGACCGCTCGCAGGCCTCGCATGCGATCAGCCTGTGCGACATGCACGCCAAGTACGCCGATGTGCGTCCGAGCGGGGACGTGCTGGGCTTTCTGGGAAAATATCCTGCCGATCAGTTCAAACTCCCTGCGGGAACGAGGTGACACCGACCGTTGCCGCCGCGCTACCGCGGCGGCTTGGACCGCGCGTCCCACAACGCGGCAAATGTACGAAGAGGCGTACCTAAACCCGGCGCGGAAGCGTCCGGGTTTAGGGGTTGTAGCCTTTCTCGTTGTGCAGCACGGTGTCGAGCCCCTCGGTCTCTTCTTCCGCCTCCACGCGCATTCCCGCCACCGCGTCGCTGATCTTGAGGATCACCCAGGTGATCACGCCGGACCATGCCGCGACTGCCAGAACGCCGACGACCTGGGTCAGTACCTGGTCGCCCATCGCCACTTTCTCTGGATAGCCGATGCCGCCGAAAGTGGACGCCACGAATACGCCGGTCAGGATGGTGCCGATCATGCCGCCGACCCCGTGCACCGGGAACACGTCGAGGGAATCATCCACCTTGAGCGTTTGCTTCATGTAGCTGGTGGCGAAGAAGCAGACGATGCCGGCGGCGGCGCCGATCGCGAGCGCGCCGAGCGGTCCGACGAACCCCGACGCCGGCGTGATCGTGCCGAGTCCCGCGACCATGCCGGTCACGGCGCCGAGCGCCGAGGGCTTGCCGTAGCGCAGCCACTCGCACACGATCCAGGCGAATGCGCCGGTCGCCGCGCCGATGTGCGTCACGATCATCGCCATGCCGGCAGCGCCGTCAGCCGCGAGCGCGCTGCCCGCGTTGAACCCGAACCAGCCGACCCACAGCATGCACGCGCCGGTCACCGTCATGGTCATGTTGTGCGGGAGGATTGGGGTATCGGGAAAGTCCCGGCGCTTGCGCAGCACGGTCGCGCACACCAGCGCTGCTATGCCTGCGTTCAGATGCACGACGGTACCGCCCGCGAAGTCCATGAGTCCCATTTTCTGCAACCAGCCGTCGCCCCATACCCAGTGGGCGACCGGGCAGTAGACGAAGAGCAGCCAGAGCAGACTGAACAGGAGCATGCCGGAAAACTTGACGCGCTCGGCATAGGCGCCGATGACGAGCGCCGGCGTGATGATCGCAAACGTCAGCTGGTACATCGCGAACACGGTCTCGGGAATGCTGCCCCTGACGGTCTTGACGTCGATACCGGACAGGAAGACTTTGTCGAAGCCCCCGTACCAGGCGTTGAGCGGGCCGGCGTCCCCAAAGGCGAGACTGTAACCAACCACGACCCAGGCCAGCGTCACAATGCAGGTAATGGCAAAGCACTGCATGAGCACCGAAAGCACATTCTTCATGCGCACCAGCCCGGCGTAGAACAACGCCAGCCCGGGCAGCGTCATGAACAGCACCAGCACCGACGCGGTGAGCATCCAGGCGGTATTTGCCGCGTCCAGTTTTGGCGGTTCGGCGGCCACGGCGAACGGCGCGTGGGCGAACGTCACGACTAGCAGGAACATCAGCAACGAGGCAAAGCGGTGTTGTTTTTTCATGATATTGAAGGTTGGGATGGGTTTCTGGAACGGAGGGACGAGCAAGCCGGCGGCAGTTGCACGGCTGTTGGCGAAATGCACCGGGTTCGAACGTGGCTCGCCCCGATTTGGGGCGTCGCCGGGTATATTTTTCCCTATCATCGCGTGCTCCTCCCTTCGACGCGTCGCGGCCTGGCACCAGCGTGGTGCGAATCATGGACTGCGCGCCGTTCTTGGTCAAGCGGGGGAGGGGCGGTGCTCGCAGAGCGAGCCGACCGGTATGATGCAATGCGGCATGGATGCCGCGAGTGAACGTGCTACGCCCTTACGTCGCGCGCCTTTTCGGCGACGCGGGCCGTGAACCTTGCGGCATCGATCACGAACCTCTCGTGCGTACCCTCGGCAATGGTATCGATTCCGTCGTGCGCCGTGAGGAAGAACTCGACAGTGAACAGAAAAACGGTGAACAGTGAGCCTTGCCCGTTTACCGTTCACTATGCCGCTCGAGCGGCGCGCGCGGCTTCCCAGCCGAGGATGGCCGCCTTGCGGCTTTCGCCCCAGCGGTATCCGGCCAATGCACCTGATTCGCGTAACACCCGGTGGCAGGGAATGAGGTAGGCGATCGGGTTTGCCCCGATGGCGTTCCCGACGGCGCGCGCGGCCGCCGGCTGGCCGATGGCGCGTGCGATAGCGCTGTAGGTGGCGGCGCCACCCGATGGAATCCCAAGCAACGCCCGCCACACCTTGACCTGGAAGTTGGTGCCCTTCACCCGGAGCGCAAGCGGTGGACCCGGGTCGTTTTCCAGCGGCGTGAACACGCGCCGGGCGATCGATGCCGTGAGCGTGACGTGAGGTTCGATCCGTGCCCGCGGCCACTCTTCCTGGAGGAGATCGGCGGCGAGCTTTTCATCGGCATCGTCGAGAAATTCCAGGCGGCAGATGCCTCGCGCCGTGGTCGCGATCAGGCAGGGACCGAACGGCGAGGCGTGCAGGCCGTAGCGGATCGCGAGCCCCGCCCCGCCTGCCTTGAACTCTCCCGGCGACATTGCTTCCAGCGTGACGAAGAGATCGTGCAACCGTCCCGCTCCCGACAGGCCGGAGTCGTCCGCGAGTGCCGCGACATCGGGTTGCGCCGCGAGGCGCGCCTTCGCGTGTTCCACCGTCAGGAACTGCAGGAACCGCTTGGGACTGACGCCCGCCCAGCGGGTGAACATGCGTTGGAAATGGTGCTCCGACAAATGCACGTGGCGCGCGACGTCGGCCAATGGGGGCTGTTCCCCGGCATGGCGCCTCAGGTAGTCGATGGCCCGCGCAACACGCTGGTAATCTCTCACGCCGGACGTGCGGGTTGGTATTTCCTTTATCAGGGTATCGCGAGGTTTCATGCTCGCCAGAATACGGCGGGCAGGAAACTTCCGCCACCCGTTTCTTGCTGAATTGAGCGTGCGGCAACCGGTCACCCGCCCCGGGTCGCGGGGCGCACGATTCCTACCGGTGTTGTTGTCGCCTGTCGCCCGCGGGCGGCGGGGCAGTCGTCATGACCTCGTCGATGGTGGTGATGCCGGCGGCGACTTTCAGGGCGCCGTTGATCCGAAGCGGCTTCATGCCCTCTCGGTAGGCGACATCGCGAAGTACTTCGAGGTCGGTTTTCTCGGAAATTTCCTTGCGCAGGTCGTTGGTCATCAGCATGAGTTCGTAGATGCCGATGCGCCCCAGGTAGCCGGTCATGCGGCACTCGAGGCAGCCTTTGGCGACGTAGGTCGCATCCTTCGGATTCACCGCTTTCCACGGCGCGACCAGGCGCTCCCAGGCGTCGTCGGGAAGCGCGTGCTTCTCCTTGCAGTGCGGGCATAGCGTGCGCATCAGGCGCTGGGCCATGACGCCGAGTATGGTCGAGTGCAGCAGGTAGGCCGGCACCCCGATATCGAGCAGCCGCGTGATGGCGGATGGTGCGTCATTGGTATGCAGCGTCGAGAGCACCAGGTGGCCGGTCAGTGCCGCCTGCACCGCCATCTCGGCGGTTTCGAGGTCGCGGATCTCGCCCACCATGATGATGTCGGGATCCTGGCGCATCAGCGTGCGGATGCCGCTTGCGAAGTCGACGCCGATCGAGTGCTGCACCTGCATCTGGTTGAACGCGGGCTCCACCATCTCGATCGGGTCCTCGACGGTGCACACGTTGACTTCGGGCATGGCAAGCTGTTTGAGGGTCGAATACAGCGTCGTGGTCTTGCCCGATCCGGTGGGTCCCGTCACCAGGATGATGCCGTGGGGCTGCGTCACCATCTGGTTCCACTTGCGCTCGTCGTCTTCGGAAAACCCCAGCTCCTTGTAATCCTTGACCAGATTTTCGGGACTGAAGATGCGCATCACCAGCTTCTCGCCGAAGGCGGTGGGCATGGTCGAAAGGCGCAGCTCGACCTCCTCGCCGTCCGGCGTCACGGTCTTCAGACGGCCGTCCTGCGGGCGGCGCTTCTCGACCACGTCCATGCGGCCGAGCACCTTGATGCGGCTGGTCATCGCCGCGAGCACCGGCGTGGGAATCTGGTAGACCTGGTGCAGGACGCCGTCGATGCGAAAGCGCACGTTGCCGGAGTCCCGGCGCGGCTCGATGTGGATGTCGCTCGCGCGCTGTTCGAAGGCGTAGTTGAACAGCCAGTCGCAGATGTGGACGACGTGCTGATCGTTGGCGTCGAGTTTGCCGGAGCGGCCGAGCTGCACCAACTGCTCGAAATTCGTGATGGCGCTGTAGGCGCCCTTGTCCTGGGCGGTCGCCCCCTTGACGGAGCGGGCGAGGTTGTAGAACTCGACGAGATAGCTCTGGATGTCGAGCGGATTGGCGACAACGCGCTTGATCTCGAGCCGCAACCCCTGCGTCAGCTGCTCCTCCCAGTCGCGCACGTAGGGTTCGCAGGTGGCGACCGTCGCCTCGCGCGAGTTCACTCCCACGGGCAGGATCCTGTAGCGCTCGGCGAAGGCGCTCGACATCACCTTGGTGACGGCGGCGAAATCGATCTTGAACGGGTCGACGTGCAGGTAGGGCAGGCCGGCTTTTTCCGCGAGCCATTCGGTCAGCGCTTCGAGGTGCAGCAGTTTTTTCGGGTTGCGCGGGTCCTTCCAGCGCTGCTCGGTGATCACCACCAGCGGATGGACTTCGGCGCGGCTGAAACGCCGGTCGCTGACGAGCTTGTCGGCGGCCGCCTTGGCCACGAGCTGGTCGGCAACCAGGTCATCGAGCACTTTCCGCAGTGTCAGTCTGCGGTCGACGGCTTTCGGAGCAGGAGCGGCTGGTGTCATCTTGATCCGGTTGTTGTTTGCCACTATAACCGCAAGCGCTCAATCTATCAACGGGTTACGCCCGGAACTTCGAGTCCGTACCACATCACTAGGCGTGGCACGCAATGCAGGTAGGTAGGTTAGAATCCGTTGTCATCATCAGCTTACGGAGACATCGATGTCGCTCCGCAACTTCTTGTTCCGGTTGCTCGTCGCCGTTTTCTGCTCGGCAGCAGTGTCAGGCGCCAGCGCGCAGGGCGGCGCCGGCCCGCGCATTTACCAGGTCGGCGAGATCGCGTTCAGTCGCTACGCGGTGCTCGAACGCATCTGGGTCGGATCGTGGCACTCGGCATTTTTCCTGCCCACCCGCGCCGATCAGGAGGGCGCGATCGCGGCGCTGCAGGAAGAGGCGGCCCGCCTCGGGGCGGACGGCATCGTTAATCTTCATTGCCTCGATGACAGCGGCGGGCTATTCGGCGAGGGCGGGCATTTCTGCTACGCCAACGCGATCAAGCTGAAGTGACCGTCAGAAATACGCGGTGCCGCTCATCGCGTAGTTACCCGCCGCGTTCGCAGTCCACAGTTCCGCCCTCGATCCATCACCGGCCGGAATGCCGTTCACCGTGAAGCGCTCGGTGTGAAACACCGGGTGTAGCGCGCGGTAGTCGAGCTTACTCACCGTCCGCGGCGCGTGGCGGCGCGCGAGGTCCAGCATGAGTATCGTCTGCAGCGGCCCATGCACGATCAGCGCCGGGTAGTGCTCCTCGTCCCTGACGTAATCCAGGTCGTAGTGGATGCGGTGCGCGTTGAAGATCAGGGCGGAAAAACGAAACAGCGTGACTGCGTCGGCGGTGATCTCGCGATGCCACGTCGGGTTTCCTGGGGCCGGCCTGCCCTGCTGCGCTGCCTCGCCAGGCTTGGCCGCCTCGCGATAGACGATGTCGTGTTCCTCCACCACCGCAGTCTCCCCGTCTGCCGCTATGGTATGCCGCACTGTCACGAAAACCAGGTTGCCGCTCTTGCCCTGCTTGGGTTCGACCGCGATGATCTGGGAGTCGCGGCACAAGGATTCACCCACGCGCAGTGAACGCCTGAACTCGATGCGGCCTCCCGCCCACATGCGTCTGGGCAGGGGCACCGGCGGCAGGAATCCGCCGCGCTTCGGGTGGCCATCCCGGCCCAACTCGGACGCGCGTTTCGCTTCCAGGAAATACAGCCAGTGCCAGCCGGGGGGGATCTCGTCACCGATCGACGGAGGCGGATCATTCCGGTCAAGCGTTGCGGTGAGGGCCGCGACCGGCCATGCGGCGGCGACATCCGTGCAGCTTTCCGCCTTGCCGATCCATTTCTTCAGATGGTCCAATTCGCTGTTCACTTGCGGTGCTCCTGTTGATGCGACTGTGGGTGTCGAATTTGCGGACTTCTTAGCCCTTCCGCGCCGTCCGCCGTGACGACATCGATGATGCCCCGACGTCCTTCTCTCCGGGTCAGCCGAACGGATTGAAACCCAGCGGCGCGAGCACGGCAACGGCCAGCAGCGCGACCGATACCCAGATCACCCAGCGCAGCCGTCCGGCTGCCGCGGAATCGCTCCGGCGCTCCTGGCGCACGACGCCGGTGAGCCACGCGCTGGCGCGATCGCCGAAGCATTCCAGCGGCGAGCGGCCGACCACCCGCGCGTACAACAGCATCGCGCCGAGGCAGCCGAACAGGATCACGATATTCGGCCACGCGCCGATCGTCCATGACCAGGTTGCGTACCACTTGAAATCCGAGAGCGGCCACAGCGGGTAGATCGGCCATGTCGGGCCGCCGCCGACGAGGTCGAAGAAATTGTGAATTGCGGAGGCGAGCAGGGCGAGCAGGGCGACTCGCGCACGCGCTGGGGTCCGGGAAGCGAGCCACCATGCCAGCACGCCCGTAAGCAGCACGAAGGACAGCCCGTGCGTGTAGCGGTGATGCACGAGCTGCCAGACATTCTCGTATGCGAGGTCCTTGTCAAAACCGTACCAGACGATGGCGCCCGCATAAGCGAGCACGTCGATATCGGGAGCGAAACCCGCCCACGCCACGATGCGCCGGTCGCGCGCCGACCGGACGCCGGCGCTCTCGGCGAAATACCAGGACAGCATCAGATGCGTGGGGCCTTGCATGCTTTCTCCACGAGGATCGCAACGAGCGCTGACAGGAAACAGATCAATGCGGCAACGGCCGCGATCCTGAAGGCCGGGTGGGACGGATCCGCGGAAACCAAAAACGGCCAGATGAACGTCAGCCCGCACATTGCGGCGACCGAACACGCCAGCGTCCAGCGGGATATCGCAGCGATGGCTCTCATCCGACGTTTTCCCCGGTGCGCCGCGGCCGACCCGGCACTACTGCCCGGCCAGCAGGCGCCCGAGCGCGCGTGATGACCACGATGCCCCCCGAGAAAGACTTCGGGAACTGTGATTCGGGGTCGGCATCGAAGGCCAGCCCCGCCGCAAATTCGGCGAGTTCGCGCGAGATCGATGCCAGCGGCGCGCCACGGGCGGCCTGAGTCGCGTTGGCTAGGGGTTGGACGCTCATGAATGCCGCTCCATTGCGGATGATGATCCGGGGGTATTGCGCACTGTAACTCGACTGATCGAGACGCGGCAACTGGCGCGCGCAGCCTTTGGCGACATTTTGTATGCCGTGGGTATCGCCCCCAACAAACTGGATCATGTCGCCGCGCTGCGGACAAGAGGTGCTGACGTGACCGTGCTGCTCGACAGCGTCGAGTCCGGGCGCATGGTCGCTGACAGGGGCCGGGCGCTGGGCATCGACTTTCCGGCACTCATCGAGATCGACAGCGACGGCCACCGTTCCGGGGTGCGCCCAGGCGATCCCGCGCTGATGGCGATCGGGCGAGCGCTCGGCGAGGGGCGCGGAGCAAGCCTGCGCGGTGTCATGACCCATGCGGGCGACTCGTACAATTGCACGTCGGTCGATGCGATACGGGCGATGGCGGAGCGCGAGCGGGCTGCGGTCGTCGGGTGTGCCGAAGCGCTGCGCGGGGCGGGATTGCCGTGTCCGATTGTCAGCGCCGGCTCGACGCCGACCGCGACCTTTGCCACGGGATTCAACGGAGTGACCGAGGTTCGTGCCGGGGTCTACATGTTTTTCGATCTCGTCATGGCCGGGCTGGGTGTGTGCCTGATCGACGACATCGCGGTGTCGGTGCTGGCCACGGTGATCGGGCATCAGCCGGATAAAGGCTGGATCATCACCGACGCCGGGTGGATGGCGCTTTCACGCGATCGCGGCACGGCGAAGCAGAAGGTCGATCAGGGCTACGGGCTGGTGTGCAATGTCGGTGGCGTTCCCATCGACGATCTGGTCGTTGTCGATACCAACCAGGAACACGGCATCATCGCCGATCGGCGCGGCGCCGCGATCGACACGGCAAGATACCCGGTGGGAACGCAAATGCGCATCCTGCCCAATCACGCGTGCGCCACGTCGGCGCAGCATGCGGCCTACCATGTCGTGAATGGTGGCACGGAACTCGAGGCGGTATGGCCTCGATTCAGCGGCTGGTAACGGCGCGCGTTCCCGTTGCTTTCACCTGCGGCGGGTGAGACCCGCGCGCCGCTGCTTCCGCTATTTGCGCACGGGCTCTATCGTGCCCATGTGGAACTTGTATTCGCCGGCGCGCCGATCGGCGTAGTAATGCGTGAGTGTGTTGCGCACCGTGGCAAAGGCAAGCTGGTCCCACGGTATGTCGCGTTCCGCGAACAGATTCACGTCCAGCGTTTCGGCACCGGCCCTGAACTCGTACTCGAGGAGCCGCGCGCGGAACAGGATGTAGACCTGGTTGATGTGCGGGATGTTGTAGATCGCGTACAGCGGCCCCACCTCGACGCGCGCCATGGCTTCCTCCAGCGTCTCGCGGATTGCGCCCTGGTGCATGGTTTCCCCATTTTCCATGTAGCCCGCGGGCACGGTCCACAGGCCATAGCGCGGTTCGATGGCGCGCCGGCAAAGCAGGATGCGTTCGTCCCACTCCACGATGCAGCCCACGACCATGCGTGGATTCTGATAGTGGATCGTCTTGCACGCGTCGCAGACGTAACGCGGCAGCGAGTCGCCCGGCGGCACTTTGCGCGTTACCGGCGCGCCGCAATTGCTGCAGAATTTCATGGTCCTTACTATACGGCAATATCGGGCAAAAGGAGCCCGATATTGCCGCTACTTCTCACCGGCATCCTTGAACGGACTGCGGTCGTTCAGTTCATCGACATACTGCGCGATGCCGCGGCTTTCGCGCGCGAGATACTCCTCGACTGCGGCCGAAAACTGCGGGTGGGCGAGCCAGTGCGCGGACACGGTCTCAACCGGCGCGAGCCCGCGCGCAAGCTTGTGTTCGCCGCGGGAGCCTCCCTCGAAGATATCGATGCCGCGCGCGATGCAATAATCGATCGTCTGGTAGTAGCAGGTCTCGAAGTGCAGGCCCGGGTGATACTCGATGCCGCCCCAATAGCGCCCGCACATGCGCCTGCCGTTGTGAACGTTGAACGAGACGGCGATCGGGCGCCCTTCGCGTTCCGCGATCACCAGCATGAGATGCTGCGCCATGGTGTGGCCGATCCGCTGGAAAAACTCGGAATCGAGGTAGGGCGTCGAGCCGTGGACGCGGTAAGTCTGGCGATAGCAGCGCGCGACGAAGCGCCAGTCGGCATCGCTCGCATCCGGGCCCTCCAGCCGGCGGAAAGTGATGCCGGCCCCGGCCACGCGGCGCCTTTCCTGTTTCACTTTCTTGCGCTTGTCGTGGCTCATGCCCGCGAGAAAGTGTTCGAAGTTTTCGTAGCCGGCATTCGACCAGTGGAACTGCACCGCATGACGCAGCATCATGCCGTGGCGGCGCATGCTTTCCGCCTGTTCGCGCGGCAGGAACAGGCAATGCAGCGACGAGACGTCCACCTCGCGGGCGAACTTGAGCGCGGCGCGGATCAGGAGTTCGCGCTGGTCGACGGTCTCGGCAAGGACGCGGCTGCCCGTGACCGGTGTGAACGGGACCGCGGCGAGCAACTTGGGGTAGTAGTTGAGGCCGTGGCGCGAATAAGCATCGGCCCATGCCCAGTCGAACACGTATTCGCCGTAGGAGTGGGTCTTGAGGTAGAGCGGCATCGCGGCGGCAAGGCGCCCGTGCTCGCGCAGCAGCAGGTACTGCGGCGTCCACCCGGTATCCGGTGCGGCGCAGCCCGTTTCGTGCAACGCCGACAGGAACTCATGGCGCAGGAATGGTTCGTCCCCGGCGAGGGGGTTCCATTCCTCCGGCGGGACGCCGGCGAGCGTGCTGGCGATATCGATGACCATCGGCGATACACGAGCCCTATGCCGAATCACGTGCGATAGTAATGGACGAGATGAAGGAGAAGCATCATCAGTGGCCCGCCCGGCCGGTACCGGGCTGCGACGATGATATAGTAGCAGCATGAAAATTGCGATCGCACAGATCAACTTTACCGTCGGTGATCTCGCGGGAAATGTCGCTCGCATCGTCGAGTTTGCGGAGCGGGCGCGGGACGGCGGAGCGCGTCTCATGGTGACGCCCGAACTGGCGGTGTGCGGCTACCCGCCCGAGGATCTGCTGTTGCGCGACGACTTCATTGCCGCCTGCGAGCGCTCGCTCGCAGATCTCGCCACGCGCGTGCGCGGCATCACGCTGGTGGTGGGGCATCCACGAGCGGTGGATGGCAAGCGCTACAACTCGGCGTCGGTGATTCAGGACGGGGCCGTGGTCGCCGTCTACGACAAGCACAATCTCCCCAATTACACGGTGTTCGACGAGGAGCGCTACTTTGAACCGGGCGCGGCGCCTTGCGTTTTTGGAACCGACGGCGTGCGGTTCGGGGTCAATATCTGCGAAGACACGTGGGGCGCGGGGGGGCCGGGCAGCGCTTTGCCCCGGCTCGCGGGCAACGTGCAACTGGGTGTCAACATATGCGCGGACTCGTGGCAGGCCGAAGCGCCGCGCGCGGCACGGGCCGCGGGCGCGGCCGTGCTGCTGGTGCTCAATGCCTCGCCCTACCACCTGAACAAGCAGCAGGTGCGCTACGACATCATGCGCGAGCGGGTGGCGGAAACCGGCATGCCGCTGATCTACGTCAACCTCGTCGGCGGGCAGGATGAGCTGGTGTTCGACGGCGCGTCGTTCGTGCTCGACGCACAGGGGGCGATCACGCACCAGCTCCCGGCGTTCGAGGAGGCGCTTGGTTTCGTCGAGCTGGTGGACGGGGTGCCGGCGAAGGGCGGGATCGCCCCGTCGCTGTCTCTCGAGGGCGAGGTCTACGCGGCGCTGACGCTGGGCGTGCGCGATTACCTCGACAAAAACGGTTTTCCGGGCGCGCTGCTGGGTTTGTCGGGCGGCGTCGATTCCGCCCTGACACTCGCCATCGCAGCCGATGCGCTGGGGCCGGAACGGGTGCGGGCGGTGATGATGCCCTCGCAGTACACGGCAGGCATGAGCCGCGAGGACGCGCTCGCCGAAGCACAATCGCTCAACGTGCGCTATACCGAAATCGCGATCAAGCCCATCTTCGACGCGTTCAAGACGGCGTTAACGGGCGAGTTCAAGGGCCTGCCCGAAGACACGACCGAGGAAAACCTGCAGGCGCGCATCCGCGGCACCCTGTTGATGGCGCTCTCGAATAAGAGCGGCGCCATCGTGCTCACGACCGGCAACAAGAGCGAAATGGGGGTCGGGTATGCAACGCTCTATGGCGACATGGCCGGAGGTTTTGCGGTACTGAAGGACATCAACAAGATGATGGTCTATCGGCTCGCGCGCTATCGCAACAGCATCTCGCCGGTAATCCCGCAACGTGTCATCGACCGCGCGCCGTCGGCGGAGCTGCGACCGGATCAGACGGATCAGGACAGCCTGCCCCCGTACGACGTGCTCGATGCCATCATGGAAGCCTACGTCGAAGCGGACCTGAGCCCGCTGGAGATCATCGCGCGCGGCCACGCCCGCGCCGACGTGGAGAAGGTCGTGCGCCTGGTGCACGTGAGCGAGTACAAGCGGCGCCAGGCGCCCGTGGGCATCCGCATCACCAGCCGCGGCTTCGGCAAGGACTGGCGCTATCCGATCACCAACAAGTTCCGCCAGCGGTTCGAGTGACGGCATCCGGGGACGGGCGACTCTGTGATATCCTAGACGCCCGGAATCCGGCAAGGTTGCGACTCAGCGGAGGAGCCATGAAAAAAATCGAGGCGATATTCAAGCCGTTCAAGCTTGACGAGGTGCGCGAAGCGCTGTCGGAGATCGGCGTGAGCGGTCTGACGGTGACCGAAGTAAAGGGCTTCGGCCGCCAGAAGGGCCACACCGAACTCTACCGCGGCGCCGAGTACGTCGTCGATTTCCTGCCCAAGGTCAAGGTCGAGGTCGTCGTCCCGGACAAGCTCATGGAGAGCGCGATCGACGGCATCGTCAAGGCCGCGCGCACCGGCAAGATCGGCGACGGCAAGATCTTCGTCACGAGCGTCGAGCAGGTCATCCGCATCCGCACCGGGGAGACGGACGAAGCCGCAATCTAGGATTGAGGATTGAGCATCGAGGATTGAGGACTTAGGATTGAGGAATGAGGGAAAAGCAGCCTTTGCTTTGTTCACTCAATCCTCAATCCTCACTCCTCAATCCTAAGTCCTCAATCCCGCCTTCAGAAGCACCACCACCGCGCCGCTGCCGCCTTCCGTCGGGCGCGCCTGGCAGAATGCCAGGATTTCATCACGCAGCATCAGCCAGTGTGCGACCTTGTGCTTGAGCACCGGTTCGCGGTTCTTCGACCGCAGTCCCTTGCCGTGAATGACCCGTACGCAGCGCAGGCCGCGGCGCAGGCAGCCGTTCAGGAATTCCACCAACAGGGCGCGCGCCTCGGGTGAGGTCAGTCCGTGCAGATCGAGTTCGTCCTGGATCACCCAGTGCGCACGGCGCAGCTTGCGCAACGTGCCGGACGGCAGTCCCTTGCGCAGAAATGAGAGCTCGTCACCGGTCTCGATCGTGCCATCCGCGTGGCCGGTGAGGCTGTCCCGTAACACTGCTTGTTCGTCGCGCAGGCGCTGTGCAGGCACGGGCTCCGTGCGGCGCCGCTCCAGTATCGCCCTGTTTGCCCGCTTCAATGGCGTGACGTCGGGCACCAGCGCGTGAAACGACGGCTGGTCACGTTTACCGGTACCGCGCCCGTGCGTGTCCATAGCTGTCACACCCGCGTTGTCGTCGAAAGTGAGGGTCGGCAAGCTCAGTTCAGGCCCTTGCTCTCGAGATATTTCTGCGCATCGAGCGCCGCCATGCATCCCGTGCCCGCGCTGGTCACGGCCTGCCGGTAGACGTGGTCCTGCACGTCGCCCGCGGCGAATACACCCGGCACGCTGGTGGCTGTCGCGTTACCCTCGAGCCCGCTGCGGGTGACGATATACCCGTTTACCATGTCGAGCTGGCCGGCGAAAATTTCGGTGTTCGGGCGATGACCGATCGCGATGAACACGCCCTGCAACTGCTTGTCGGCGGTCGCACCTGTCTTCACGTGCTTGACCCGCATGCCGGTGACACCGGTGTTGTCCCCCAGCACTTCGTCGAGCACGTGATCCCACAGGATCGACGCCTTGCCACCTGCGACCTTCTCCGTCAGCTTGTCGACCAGAATGGCCTCGGCGCGGAACCTGTCGCGTCTGTGCACCACCGTGACGTGGCTCGCGATGTTGCTGAGGTAGAGCGCCTCTTCGACCGCGGTATTGCCGCCGCCGACGACCGCCACTTCCTGGCCCTTGTAGAAAAAGCCGTCGCAGGTGGCGCAGCCCGACACGCCCTTGCCCATGAATTTCTGCTCCGAGGCGAGCCCCAGGTACATCGCGGAGGCGCCGGTGGCGATGATCAGAGCATCGCAGGTGTAGATGCCCTGATCGCCGATCAACGTGAGCGGCGTTTCCCCCAGCTTCGCCGTATGGACGTGGTCGAAGATGATCTCGGTCTTGAAGCGCTCGGCGTGCTTGAGAAAGCGCTCCATCAGTTCCGGCCCCTGCACGCCCATCGCATCGGCCGGCCAGTTGTCCACGTCGGTCGTGGTCATCAACTGTCCGCCCTGGGCGAGGCCTGTCAGCAGCACGGGTTGGAGGTTCGCGCGCGCGGCGTAAACCGCCGCGCTGTAGCCGGCCGGGCCCGATCCAAGGATCAGGACGCGGCAATGTCGGGTTTGCTGGGACATTTTTCGGTGTGGGGTAGCGTCGGGAAAGACGCGAATCTATCAGGTTGCGCGCGGCCATGTCGAGACGCCGGCGCGTCGTCGCCCGAAACGGGGCGGGCGCAATCCACGGCTCGGGGGAATTTGCACCGCTCGAACGTGACGTTGGAGACCCGATCTGGCAGACTATGCGCTGAGGGGTGTCTACGTGCCCGGGTGCCTCGACACGAACAACTTTCATATCGGTCTGCCGACATATGGCTATCCAGTTCAGGCTCCATCCCCAGCTCCTGAAAAACGTGCCGCTGTTTGCGTCGTTCTCCGACCCGCAGCTCCAGACCCTGCTCGGCTTCGTGCAGCATCGCAGCTTTCCGCGCAACGCGTTCATCGTGCACGCGGGCGAGGACACTGACGCGCTGTACGTCATCCTCGCCGGGCGCGTCAAGGTGTTGATCACGGATGACGATGGGCACGAAGTGATCCTCAGCATGCTCGGGCCCAACGAGTACTTCGGCGAGATGGGGCTGCTCGACGACCAGCCGCGCTCGGCGAGTGTCGAAACCGTGGAACCGTGCCAGATGCTGCGCATGTCCAAGGCCGGTTTCATCTCGCTGCTCCAGAACAACTTCGAGATGGCCATGCTCATTATCCGCAATCTCGTGAAGCGCCTGCGCGACGCGGACCGCCAGATCGAGAGCCTGGCGCTGATCGATGTCTACGGACGCGTGGCGCGGCTGTTGATCGACCTCGCCGAGGAGATCGACGGCCGGTGGGTGGTGACGCGCGCTCCGCCCAAGCAGGAGATCGCGCGCATGATCGGCGCCTCCCGCGAGATGGTGAGCCGCGTCGTGAAGGGCCTGCAGCAGAAAGGCCTGATACGGGCGGAGAAACGCCGCATCATTGTCCTCGACCGTCAGTCCATGGCGCGCCACGCCCACGGGCGTTAGCCGTCATATTTCGACACCGGGCGCCCGCGCGTACGCATTTCGTTGCCGGCCGCGTGCGCGCGGTTCGCCAGCGCACGCAAGGTGCTTATTATTCGGGCAAATTTCCCGGTGCGCCAACGCCATCTCTTTCGATGTACAATCAAAAGCTTAATGGCATGACTTCAATTGACGCATGATGTTCGCGGGTGACAGGGCCGGTGCGAGCCGCAGCGCGCGTAACCCGTTGCCGCCGAAGCTCGCCGCGCTGCTGCGTGAAGCCTGGTGGTTCGCGCTGCTCGGTGTGGCGATCCTGTTGTTCCTCGTGCTCTACACCTATGACAAGTCGGATCCGGGCTGGTCGCACAGCGTCGCCGCCGCCGAAATCAGGAATGCGGGCGGGGTAATCGGCGCCTACCTTGCGGACCTGCTCCTGTTCGTGTTCGGAATGTCCGCATACTGGTGGGTCGTTTTCTGTGCGGTCCTCGTGTGGCTCGGTTTTCGGCGTATCGAGACAGTGACCGAGTTCGACCGGCGCTCGTACGCTGTCGCGGCAATCGGCTTTCTCGTGGTACTGATCGCAAGCAGCGGCATCGAGGCGATTCGGCTCCACACCGTCAAAGCGATCCTGCCGCTCGCACCGGGCGGGATGCTCGGTGCATTGGTCGGCGAGGGCCTCGCCAGGGCGTTGGGATTTACCGGTGGCACGCTGGTCCTGCTGTTGCTGCTCGCCGCCGGCCTCGGGCTCTTCGCGGGAGTCTCGTGGCTTACCGTCATCGAACGCATTGTCGGCTGGGTCGAGGACGCGTACCTCCTTATCGGCCGGAAATGGCAGGAACACGCCGATCGCAAGGTGGGCGAGCAGGCCGTGGTCGAGCGCGAAGAAGTGGTGGAAGAAAGCAGGAAGAAGCTGGACATCCACGAGCCGGTGCGGATCGCGCCCCCGGCGGTCGAAATTCAGAAGTCGCCGCGCGTGGAGCGGGAGAAGCAGGTGCCGCTGTTCGAGAACCTGCCGGACTCGATGCTGCCACCGCTCAACCTGCTTGACGAGCGTGACAGGACCGTCGAGGTGCTGTCGGCGGATACGCTCGAATTCACCTCGCGGCTGATCGAGAAGAAGCTGCTCGACTTCGGCGTCGAAGTCAAGGTGGTCGCGGCGTACCCGGGGCCGGTAATCACGCGTTACGAGATCGAACCGGCGGTGGGCGTCAAGGGCAGCCAGATCATCAATCTCGTGCGCGATCTGGCGCGCGCTCTCTCCGTGGTGAGCATCCGCGTGGTCGAGACCATCCCCGGCAAGAGCTGCATGGGGCTGGAGATTCCCAATCCTACGCGCCAGATCGTGCGCCTTACCGAGATCCTGAGCTCGCAGGTCTACGCCGACATGCACTCGCCGCTCACGCTCGGGCTGGGCAAGGACATCGCCGGGAACCCGGTGGTAGCCGATCTCGCGCGCATGCCGCACCTGCTCGTTGCCGGCACCACCGGTTCCGGCAAGTCGGTCGCGATCAACGCGATGATCCTGTCCCTCGTCTACAAGTCGCCGCCGTCGCAGGTGCGGCTCATCCTGGTCGATCCCAAGATGCTCGAGCTGTCGGTCTACGAGGGCATTCCGCACCTGCTCGCGCCGGTGGTGACCGACATGCGGCAGGCCGCGAACGCGCTCAACTGGTGTGTGGCCCAGATGGACAAGCGCTACAGACTGATGTCGGAGTTGGGCGTGCGCAATATGTCGGGCTTCAACCAGAAAGTGCGTGAAGCGATCAAGGCCAAGCAGCCGATTGCGAACCGGCTTACCTCGACACCAGACAATCCCGATTTCTTGCAAGAGATGCCGCTCATCGTGGTGGTTATCGACGAGCTTGCCGATCTCATGATGGTGGTGGGCAAGAAGGTGGAGGAATTGATCGCGCGCATCGCGCAGAAGGCGCGGGCGGCGGGCATCCACCTCATCCTCGCGACACAGCGGCCTTCGGTCGACGTCATCACCGGGCTCATCAAGGCCAACATCCCCGCGCGCATCGGATTCCAGGTGGCGGCGCGAGTCGATTCGCGAACGATATTGGACCAAATGGGCGCAGAGGCGCTGCTGGGGCAGGGCGACATGCTGTTCCTGCCGCCAGGCACGGGTTACACCCAGCGGGTGCACGGCGCGTTCGTGGCCGACCACGAGGTGCACAAAGTCGTCGAGTACCTGAAGAGTCTCGCACGGCCCCAATACGAGGAGCGCGTGCTCGAGGGTCCGGAGGCGGAGGCCGAGGGCGAAGGCGGAGCGCTGGGGACGGATGCCGAATCCGATCCCCTGTACGACCAGGCGGTCGAGGTCGTGCTCAAGACCCGGCGCGCGTCGATTTCACTGGTGCAGCGCCACCTCAGAATCGGTTACAACCGCGCGGCGCGCCTGATCGAGCAGATGGAGCGCGCCGGACTGGTATCGGCGATGCAGTCGAACGGCAACCGCGACATTCTCGTGCCCGCGTCAGCCGTGGCATCCGATGAACGTTGACGAACGTATAGAATCTTCTGCCGGAACCGCTGTCTCAATCCCGGGAATTCATAGGGTCTCTCCGTGAAAGTTTGGCTCGGGTTATGCGCGGTCCTGCTGGCCGGTTCGGCGCCTGGCGCGCAGACCTATAAGTGGGTGGACGAGCACGGCGTCACCAACTACGGCGAAAAGCCTCCTGCCGGCCGGCCGGCGACGCCCGTGGAGACGCAACCGGCCGGGACCCTGGACAGCGGTGGGCTGCAGGAAAAGCGCCGCGAGGCCGAAGCACCCCGCGTGCAGGATGTTCCGCCACCGTCCGCGGTGCCGGCGGTGGCTCCCGCCGCTGCGCCGGTGCGGGGGATGCCATTTCAGACGTTCATCCACCTGCGCAACGGCATGACCGAGGGTGAGTTGATGCTGCGCGCCGGCCGGCCCGATCATGAAAGCGTGGAGAACTTCCGCCACGACATCGTCAAGTCGTACTACTACTATCCGACGATCGCCGACCCGTTCATCACCGTCGTCACGGTGCGCGGGGGACGGATCGTGAACCTCGAGCGCAACCGGAAGATATATTGAGAGCCTGTAACATGATGAACCGCGTGCTGCTCGTTGCGCTGTTGTGGCTGCCCGCCGTTGCCGCGGCCGCCGGAGTCGATCTGCTCAAAAGCTTCGTGAGCCAGACGGCCTCGGCGAAGGCGCGTTTTGCGCAGATGGTGCTCGACAAGAACCTGAAGATGCTGCAACAGGCGACGGGCACCATGCAGTTTTCGCGTCCCGGCAAGTTCCGCTGGGAATACGAGAAGCCGTACGAGCAGACCATCGTTGGCGACGGCTCGCGGTTATGGATCTACGACAAGGACCTGAACCAGGTCACCGTGCGCAAGCTCGACAGCGCGCTGGGAGCAAGTCCCGCCGCTTTGCTCGCCGGCAGCAACGAAATCGAGCAGAGCTACACGCTTGCCAATCTCGGCCATCAGGAAGGGCTCGACTGGCTGGAGGCCGTGCCCAAGACCCGCGACACCGCCTTCGAGCGCATCCGCCTGGGGTTCAGTGGGAGCACGTTGCAGGCGATGGAACTGCGCGACCAGTTCGGGCAGGTGACCGTGATCCGGTTCGCCGACCTCGAGCGCAATCCGAAACTCGGGCCGGAGACCTTCAGATTCACACCGCCCAAGGGCGCGGATGTCATCTCCGAGCCCTGATCTTTTCGCGAAACGCGAACCCGACGCCCCGCTCGCTGACCGGCTCCGTCCGCGCACGCTCGATGATGTCGTCGGCCAGGCCCACCTGATCGGCCCGGGCAAGCCGCTGCGGCTTGCGTTCGAGGCGCGCAAACCCCATTCCATGATTCTCTGGGGTCCGCCCGGCGTCGGCAAGACGACGCTGGCGCGACTGATGGCGCAGGCGTTCGAAGCCGATTTCATTGCCATCTCGGCGGTGTTCTCCGGGGTGAAGGACATACGCGATGCGGTGCAGCGCGCCGAACTCACGCTGCAGCAGCATGGACGCCACACAATATTGTTCGTCGACGAGGTGCACCGCTTCAACAAGGCGCAGCAGGACGCTTTCCTCCCTTATGTCGAACGCGGGCTCATCACCTTCGTGGGTGCGACGACCGAGAATCCCTCTTTCGAGGTGAATGGCGCATTGCTCTCCCGCGCCGCGGTCTACATGCTGCAGCCGCTGACCGAAGCGGAACTCGGCGTCCTGTTCGACCGGGCGCGTGGGAAGGCGCGCCGCGACCTCGTGTTCAGCGCCGGCGCGCGCGAACTCGTCATCGGATACGCCGACGGCGATGCGCGCCGGCTGCTCAACATGCTGGAGCAGATTGCGGTCGCCGCGGCGAGCAGCGGGCTCGATGCGGTTGACGATGCCTTCGTCAAGAACACACTGACGCAGCACCTGCGGCGCTTCGACAAGGGCGGCGATGTCTTCTATGACCAGATCTCGGCGCTGCACAAGTCGGTGCGCGGGTCCTCACCCGATGCCGCGCTCTACTGGCTCGTGCGCATGCTCGACGGCGGCGCCGACCCGTTGTATCTCGCGCGCCGCATGGTGCGCATGGCGGTGGAAGACATCGGGCTGGCTGATCCGCGGGCGCTGAGAATCGCGCTCGATGCCGCCGAGACCTTTGAGCGACTCGGTTCTCCGGAAGGTGAACTCGCGCTCGCGGAAGCGGTTGTTTACCTGGCGATCACGCCGAAAAGCAATGCCGTATACACGGCCTACAACGCGGCGCGCGAATTGATACGCAACGATGTCTCGCGCCCCGTGCCCGCGCGTCTGCGTAACGCGCCGACCAAGCTCATGAAGGAACTGGGCTACGGCAACGACTATCGCTACGCGCACGATGAAGAGGGCGCGTACGCCGCGGGCGAGAACTATTTCCCCGACGGCATGGCGCGGCCCGGCTTTTACGAGCCCACGGCGCGCGGGCTGGAGGCGAGAATCAAGGAGCGGCTGGAAGAACTGCGCCAGCTCGACCGCAAGGCGAAGTAGTAACCGCACCGCTTACGTGGGTGTCATCGAATCATGTCATTGCGAGCGGAGCGAAGCAATCTCGTTGCTGGCAACGTCAGCGCGACTGGTTCCAGAAGACTTCCTCGCGCGTCACGACGCTATTTCCCCAGGTATTCGATCACGTGCAGGCCGGTTCCGGCGCGGTCGGTGATATAGGCCAGGCCCCGGTAATCGATATCGACGTCGTTCGTCTGAACGACGGTCTTCAGACGCGGAATGGTCGTCTCCGTCGTCGCCGGGACGTAGCAGCCGACTTCCTTCAAGTCGTAGGGATCGGTGAGATCGAGAATCCTCAGCCCCGCGCTGAAATACGCGACGAAGAGCAGGTTCCGGTTTTCCTGCACCGAGTAGAGTTTGTTGTCCCGCGTTTCCGCGTACTGATGAGGACCGAAGCGGCCGCCGCGCTCGAGAAAATCGCCGTCGGGTACCCTGAAGGTGTCGACGTTGATCGGGTTGTTCCAGGCGGTCACATCGAGCATGAACACGGCTTTCCTCACTTCGTGACTCTGGTAGTCGGCGTCGCTCGCTTCGTTCACGTGCACGATGAAGTCCCGCACGTCGCCGTAGCCGGGCGTGAAGTTGGGGCATTTCATGCCATAGATCGGCATCGAGGTGTGAGGGCCCTTGAACGGCGGCTCGATCCTCACGTCGAGTATGGTCCTGGGCTTCGATACGTCGCTGATATCCAGCACCGCGACATTGCCGCCGCGCGGATAGGAGAGATGGACGCGTTTTCTCGCCATGTCCACCACCGGGTGGTGCAGGCTGAAGCCGCCGCCGGGCGGGGCGGGCTCGCTCAGCTTTTGGCCCGGAAACCAGTGGTTCGACACGTATTTCGGTTTGGCCGGATTCGACAGATCCCAGATCGCGAGATGGCCGCCGGGACGGAAACCCGGTTCGCACGCGGAGCCGAAGTAGAGCCCGGTCGATTCGTCCCACCAACCCTTGTGGGCAAAACTCAGCCGGCCGGCCGGCGTCTCGGCAACACTGGACACGAACACGGGGTGGGCACGGTCGGTGACATCGAACACCTGGAAGCTGCAGCCTGACGCCGCCTCGTGATTGCGCGCAATATAGGTCTTGCCGTCGGCATGCTTCACCACCTGTACGGCACGGCAATTCGCGCCCGGCTCGCTCGGTATGTGTGCGACGAGCTTCGGTTGCGCCGGGTTGGAGACGTCGAGGATCGACGTGCCGTTGCTCTCCGTATTCCCGGTCAGCGGGTTGACCGCTTCTCCCGGCAGGTGCCCGACGAAACACCAGTCCCCCTGCAGTATGACCTGCAGCGCTTCGCGTCCCTGCAGATCATGGAACCCGAGGAGCCGGGTGCGGTGCGACTCGCTGCCATGCCCTTTTTGAGCTTGCATCAGAGATCTCCCGTGATAAGTGGTGGATGCTTCATTGCGCGAAACCGGCATCGACCGGAAACGCCAGCGTCCGGGCGGTGTCAAGCGCTGGCCGTTCGCGGCAATCTCCGCAATAATACACGAGGCGCCCAAACCTCCCGGATTGAGAGCGTTGCATTCAGGCGTGAAACTTGCGTTGAGGAACAGATGCTGGACATTCAATTGTTGCGTAGCGGTCTTCAAGGGGTGGCGCAGCGACTCGTCGATCGCGGATTCGTTTTTCCTGCGGCGGAATTCGAGGGACTCGAAGCCGAGCGCAAGAAGGTGCAGATCGAAACGCAGGAACTACAGGCGCGGCGCAATCAGCTTTCGAAGCAGATCGGGCAGGCCAGGGCCAAAGGCGAAGACGCGTCTGCGATGATGGCGCAAGTCAACGCACAGGCTGATCAGTTGAAAGCTCTGGAGCAACGCCTGGCCGATGTCCAGCGCCGGCTCAACGAGTTTCTGCTGGTCATCCCGAACGTGCCGCACGCGAGCGTGCCGGTGGGCAAGTCCGCCGATGACAACGCTGAGGTGCGGCAGGTCGGCGCGCCGCGTGTGTTCGACTTCGCAGTGAAGGACCACGTGGATGTCGGCGCTGCGCTCAATATGCTTGACTTCGAAACGGCCGCCAAGATCAGCGGGTCGCGTTTTTCGATCATGACGGGCGCGCTGGCGCGGATGCACCGCGCGATCGCGCAGTTCATGCTGGACGTGCACACACGCGAGCACGGATACACCGAGGTCTACGCGCCTTATCTCGTGAACGCGGCGAGTGTGCAGGGCGTCACCAGCCTGCAGAAGTTCGAGGGCGATCTCTTTGCGGTGCCGCGCGACAACGACGAGAAGCTCTACCTCATCCCGACGGCCGAGGTTCCCGTGACCAACATCGTGCGCGACGAGATCGTGGCGCTCGACCGCCTGCCGCTGAAGTTCGTCTGCCATACGCCGTGTTTTCGCAGCGAGGCGGGCTCGTACGGCAAGGACACGCGCGGCATGATCCGCCAGCATCAATTCGACAAGGTGGAGCTGGTGCAGATCGTCCGGCCGGAGCAGTCCTATGAACGCCTGGAGGAACTCACGCGCCACGCGGAGACGATACTGCAACGCCTGGAACTGCCGTACCGCACCGTGACCCTGTGCACTGGTGACATGGGTTTCTCGTCGGCCAAGACCTACGACATCGAGGTCTGGCTTCCGGGGCAGAGCGCGTATCGCGAGATCTCTTCGTGCAGCAACTTCGAAGCGTTCCAGGCGCGGCGCATGCAGGCGCGCTTCCGCAACGAGAAAGGCAAGGTGGAACTCGTGCACACGCTCAACGGCTCCGGGCTCGCCGTCGGCCGCACGCTGGTTGCGATTCTGGAAAACTATCAACGCGCAGACGGCGGGGTGGCGATTCCTGGCGTTCTGCATTCCTACATGGGCGGGCTGACGGCTATCGAGCCAGCGCATTGATGGCTCGGCGAAGGCCAGCGAGTCTTGACCGCGCATAGTCCTTACAGTAAAGTAAGGAATCTGGAAACACGAGGTTACCACTCATGGCGACGGCGGTCTTGACGAGCAAAGGGCAGATCACGATTCCAAAGGAAGTCCGGGAGCGCCTGGGGGTGGATACCGGCGACCGGGTCGAGTTTGTCGAAATCGAAGGCGGCGTCTTCACCATGATGGCGGCGACGAGGGATATCCGCGAACTGAAGGGCATCATTCCGAGACCCGCTAAGCCGGTGGCCATTGACGCGATGAACCGGGCGATCGCAAGGATGGGTAGCCGGCGGTGATTGGTCTTGATACCAATGTAGTCGTGCGCTACCTGGTTCAGGACGACCCAAAGCAGTCTGCGCTTGCCACCCGTTTTATCGAGCATAGACTGACGCCGGACCACCCGGGATTGGTCACCTCAGTCGTGCTGTGCGAGATATCCTGGGTGCTCGCGGAGTGCTATGGCGCGGATCGCAATCGGATCCGGAATGTGATCGAAGGGTTGCTGACTGCGAAGCAGGTCGTAGTAGAGCGCGCGGAGGTGGTATGGAAGGCGTTGCGCGATTGGGACGCATCGGCGGCGGATTTCAGCGATGCGCTCATCGGGCAGGCCGTCGTGGCCCAGGGTGGAAGTGGCACGGTAACGTTCGATCGTGCTGCGGCCAAGCTACCCGGTTTCGAGTTACTCCAATAATGCCTGGGTTGTCGCTGCGCTGGTAAAATCGCGCCTTCATTCGGAGAGATGCCAGAGCGGTTGAATGGGCCGGTCTCGAAAACCGGAATACGCGCAAGCGTATCGTGGGTTCGAATCCCACTCTCTCCGCCAACACCTTCCTGATGAGCGACTCGGCGTTCTGGCGCTTCTCCTTGCGGTTTTACGCGATTCCAGGCGTGGGCCCCGCATGCATCGACCTGCAGGATCGCTGCGGGGTTGACGTCAACGTGCTGCTCTTTCTCCTGTTTCTCGCAGACCAGGGTCGCGCAATCAGCCGGGAGGATGCGGAGCGCATCGATGCCGGGATGCGCTCCTGGCGCGAAGGCGTTGTGGTCCCGCTGCGGGCGGCGCGCCGCAGTCTCCGGACCCCGATCGGCTCGATCGACCGGGATACTGCCGAAGCGCTGCGCGCGAACGTGAAGCGAATCGAGCTGGAAGCGG
>Ga0209640_10000599_pt1 | contig 28372 bp, 22 predicted proteins | sample RifCSP10_1_FD_184018 | JGI IMG/M metagenome (GOLD analysis project Ga0209640, IMG submission 184018) | Soil microbial communities from Rifle, Colorado - Rifle CSP2_sed 10_1 (SPAdes) (version 2) | ecosystem: Environmental > Terrestrial > Deep subsurface > Rock core/Sediment | place: Rifle... | reverse complement strand
GCCGTGTACTGATTGAGCGCCATCAGGGCCCGCGCTTTCCCGATCTTGGCGGCATTACTGATCAGCACGCTCTGCGCGGCCGTGCCGGTGGCGAAGGCAACGGCCGAGTCGAACGACGCAACCGCGACCGCGAAAACCTCGGCGCCGGTGTGCGGCGAGTCGTACACGACCTCGTCGCCGGCCCCGTTGCTGAGCGGGATGCCGTTGCAGAAGTCGAGCGCGAGCTGCATCTCGGCGAAGCCTCGGGCGAAATACATCTCCGCGATCAGGGTCTTGTTGGCTGAATCGTAGGCCTGAAGCAGCGGAATCGCCTGGTTCGCAGCCGTGCGGACCCGATTGACGTTCCTGTAGAAGCCGGTGACCTGCGTGTTCAGCAGCTGCACCTTCCGCTGGTCCGTTTCGTCGTTCTGGATGAACGTCGAGCTGGTGGTCCATTCGTCCGTCAGCAGACCGCCATAGAGCCACGTGCCCTCATTACCGGCGGTCATGGTCACGAACCGCCCGAGGGCGCCATTGGCTACCGCACGCGCGCCCGGCAGCGAGTTGACGTTGTTGGGCAGGATAAGATCGGGATCCTCGACCTCGAGGAGCGAATCGGTCACACTGCCGCAGGCTGGAGCGCCGGCCAGCAGCGCCATGGCTGCCAGCCTGGTGACTGCGCGCCCGCCGAATCGAAATGCGTTTCGCATATGCGTTGGTCTCGGTGAGCGGTTAGAAGACGAGGTTGAAGCGGAGCGTGAAGTATGTCGCCGGTCCCAGCGTCTGGAACTCCGCCGGAGTGTCACCCGTGGCACCAGTGAAATCGACTTCCGGATCGACTCCGCGATAGGCCGTCCACAGCTTCACGTTTCTCATGGAGGCCACGACATTGGCGCTGCGGCTGCGGAAGATCCGCGCCGCAATCGCTTCGCTCAGGTTGTACTGCGCTGATAGCTCGCGCCAGCGGACGAACTCGCCATCCTGGAAGTAGCCGGCGTTGGTGCGAGCCGGATGTTCCAGTGCGGCGGTGGTCGTCGCCTTCTCCTCGAGCGTAGCATCCGGGTTCATGCGGCCACCACAGTTCGGGCGAGTGCAGCGGATGCGCTCCGTGTTGTTGTACCACTTGTGCCCACCCCGATAGTCGAACAGGGACTGGATGCGAAGCCTACGGTTCAGCAGATCGAAGCCCGTAGAGAGGGAACCGATGTAACGCGGCTGGTTGTATCCGAGAAAGACGTCTTGAGCGCCGACGAAGATCTCGTTCTTCGCGCTATCAGCGCCGCCCCAGTACGTGATGAGACCATCCCCGTTCTTGTCCTCATACCCCAGGATCGGATTCTCCCAGAATCCCCTGATGGGATAGCCCTCCACGATCCAGTTGGTGGTGGTCTTCTGCTCGGGCGTGCCACCAAGCGAAATCACCTCGTTGTCATTCATCGAGTAGCTAACCGTCATGTCCCACCCGAACGACGGGCGATCGAGGAGCTGCGCGTTGGTCTGGAACTCCCAGCCGGTGTTGCCGACGGAGCCGAGGTTACGACGAACGAAGTTAGCCGAGCCGGCGGAAGGCGCCACAATGGCGTTGATCAGGGCGTCCTTCGTGCGCTTGTTGTAGTAGGTCATCTCGAAGTTCACGCGGCTGTCGAGCAGCTTGGCGTCGAAACCCGTCTCCCACTCCGTGCTGCGTTCCGGCTTCAGTTCGGTGTTGCCAAGCGCGTCGAGCTGCAGGCCTGCCGCATCCGTCGCCCGGATGCTCTGTAGCGACGTTCCGAAGAATCGGAGCGCGTCATTGGAACCCGGCTGCACTCCTGATGCGCCGAAGGCGGCGCGGAAACGGAACTCGGAGAGCCAGCCGAAGTCAGGGAAGAACGACTCATCCGAGAGTACCCATGCCAGACTCGCCTTCGGGTAGTAGACACGTTGGTAGTTCGTACCGAACGCGCTGTTCTGGTCGGTGCGGACCGCGGCGCTCAGGAAGAGCCGGTCGTTGATCGAAGCCGCCTCCTCAACGAAGAAACCGACCGTGCGCTGAATGGTCGTACCCTGGCTCGCCTCTTGAACGAGCGCTCCATTCGGCGTCTGCGCTCCCGGGGGAAGCTCCGAGCCGCTCGCCTCGTTCTGCGAAAAGATTGCGCTCTGGTACTGCATGCCAAACGTGGTCTTGAAATTCAGCCACGCGCTGTGGTTGTACTGCATCGTGCTGCCGGCGTCCGCGGTCGTGTTACGAATGTCGGTCCGGACGTTCGACTTGAATCCGAGACGCTGCGTTTGTGAGATTGGCGGCCCCTCGCCATTGAACAGCAGGTTGTCGTCGATTCGGTCTGCGAAGTCGTCGCCAACGGTGCCGCGCACTTGCCACCAGCTCGCCGGGCGGTAGTTGGCCGTTCCAGAAACGAGGAACCGGTTCACAAGCTGGGCCGACTTCACTTGCCATGAGTACCCGGGGGTCCAGGCACGGTAGCCATACAGCGGCGTGTTGAGGGGCGGCTGTCCCGATTGCGCCTGAACGACCCGGTTCGGGAGGCAGGCAATGCAACCCGGTCCACCAAACGCCTGCGAGCCAAGTCCCGCCGTGGCATTCGATTCCTGCGAGAATCGCGAGTCGATGTTCGTGAAGGAGCTCGAGAGCGACAAATCGAGCTTGGGGTTGACGGCGCTGTTGAGGTTTGCCCTGAGGCTGTTCCGCGCCGTCGCGTTTGGCCGCTCGAGCCACTCGTGCATGACGGCTTGCTCACGCGCGAGACGTGCTTTCTCGAACGGGGGCAGCTCCATGACACCGATTTCCTCTTCGCGCTCGCCGGAGATGAAGTACCGCACTGTCTCGGTACCACCGGACAACTGCGCGCCCGCCTGATAGCGCGAGCCGTTTCCAAGCGGGGTCAGGGAATCGTTGTCGAAGAGATTGAGGGCTGCCACACTGTCCACGAGGCAGGTTCCTATTCCGACGCGCTGCAGATTGCACTGGTTGAAGCCGAGTTCGGTCGTACTGGTCGGCGTCGCCTTGCCGAATAGCGTGTACGCGGTCGGGTAGGTGTTTCGGTCCTCAAGCCGTCCCACTTCCGCGTACGTCGTCCACCGCGAGGCCCCTGCTCTGCCGCGCTTCGTGGAGATAACCACGACACCGTTCGCCGCCGCGGTACCGTACAGCGCGGCAGCCGACGGTCCCTTCACGATCTCGATATTCTCGATCTCGTCGGGGTTGATGTCGCTTATGCGGCTCGGCTGCGCTCCGCCGGTAAACATGCTTGAGCTGCCGACGTCCGCGGTCATACGGACGCCATCGATGATGAAGATGGGCTCGTTGCTGAGGCTCATCGACGCCACACCGCGGATGCGGGTGCGGCTGCCTGCGCCCGTCTGCGTCCCAGTCGTCACCACGAGGTTGGACGTGCGCGCCGCGAGAAGGTCGGCAACCGTGGTAATCGGCGAGACCTCCACGGTCCTGGCGACGTTGATCGTCGAGACGGTATTGCCGACTTCCTTCCGGAGCTGTGTACCAGTGGCCGTGATTACCACCGGGCTCAGGTCCACCGCCACTGGCGAAATGGTGATTTCCACCGTCGCCTCCTCGCCGGCCACCACACGAACAGTCTGCTTCGCCTCGCTGAAGCCGATGCGCAAGACACGCACCGTCTGCGTACCTAACGGGACTCCGCGGAGCGTGGCGCGGCCCTCCGCGTTCGTCAGTGCGCCAATCGTCGTCCCGGCGATGGCGACCTGCGCCTCGAGAACGGGACGTGCGGTGCGGGCCTCCGTCACGCGCACATTGACTGAACCTTGCTGTGCCTGGGCCACAGTGGCGCTAGCCAGTATTGCCAGGGCGGCACCGACCCCACGAAAGACTCGGAACAACGTGCTACGACTCATGACGCGATCCTCGGTTGGGGAAACCGGTCCTCTCGCCACTCGGCTGAGCGGCGCAAGACGGCTCACAACCGCTCCGTGGGGCATACGGAACGGCTCTCAGCACGAAACTCTCATGCGAGCACCAAATTGTGGGTCGCTCTGGAAGCCGTCAATCACCAGAATGCCCTACTCGGAGCATCTCCCTCGTCCCCCCGAACCGACCGGCTGACCGCACGCCTTGATCTGTCTTCCGAACGACGGAAACCGGCGGTCCTCGAGGGATTCCGCCATTGCATGTTGGGCCAGGTTCCCGCCAGTCCTGTCCGGTGGCCGGTCGAAGCTGCCCGGGCCGACCCTGGTATCGCCGTTCGAGATTCATCGTCACCGACAGCTGGGTCCGGCGCGCTTGCAGCTCGACCGACCCGGGCCTGGTTTACGATTAACCGCGCCAGGCGCGGAGTTGAAGCTCCTCTGGGTCGGCCAGCGCTTCCTCTATTGTTAGGCGTAACCGGTCGACGGTGACTTCGGGAATCCGGTGCAAGCGCCGGTAGCCGACCGTCGTTCCACGGGCCAGGGTGGTCCAGCCTGCGCCGTTCGCGCCCTCTATCACGTGCCTGGCGACGACCTGGCCGCGGCTGATGTCCTCGCGGACGTCCAGGATCGAGATCGGCGCCGCCCCATTCGGCAGGACCAGTTCGAGGACGCCCGTCCGCCCTGATGGACGCCACGTCCGGCGTGTGAACCGGGTCGCATCCTCGGCAAACAGTGCGTCAAGGCGCCTGCGCATCCCCATCAGGCGCGCCACGTCCACCTCGTGCAGGAGTCCCTCAGGTGTCGGCGGCACGTTGAGCAGCAGCTTGGAATTGCGGCCGACGGACGTGAAATAGAGTTCCACGAGTTGATCGACGGACTTCACGCGCGCGTCCTCCGCGGGATGGTGGAACCATCCGGGACGGATCGACACGTCGGTCTCCCCTGGCCGCCACACGGTTCCCCCGGGATCGCCATCCTGAAGCATCCGCATAACCGCGTCGCCGCTCATTCCAGGAACAGTGACCACCGCGGGATCCACCGTCGACCAGTTGGTGTCGCCGGCAACGCCTCGTTCATTACCGATCCACCGCACATCGGGACCAGCGTCGGAAAACATTACAGCATCTGGCTGGAGGCGGCGGACGTGCGACCAGAATCGCGGCCAGTCGTACTCCTGTCGGCGGCCGTTCGGCCCTTCACCATTGGCGCCGTCGAACCAGACCTCGTGCACGGGACCGTACTGCGTCAGCAACTCGGTGAGCTGATCGCAGAACAGGTCGTTGTATCGCGCCGAGTCGCCGTAAGAGGGTTCGTGCCGGTCCCACGGTGAGCAGTAGAGCCCGACCTTGAGATTCTCGTGACGGCAGGCGTCGACAAACTCGCGGACGACATCGCCGCGACCGCCCCGGAACGGACTGTTGGCCACCGAATGCCGCGTGGTGCGGGTCGGCCAGAGACAGAACCCGTCGTGGTGCTTCGCGGTGAGGACCATGGCCTTGAAGCCGGCGTCGCGCGCGATTCGCGCCCACTGGGCGGCGTCGAGTCGCGTCGGGTTGAAGATCGCCGGACTCTCGCCGCCGTCTCCCCACTCGCGATTCGTGAAGGTGTTCACGCCGAAGTGGATGAACATCGCCAGTTCGTCGCGCTGCCAGGCCAGCTGCGATGGCGATGGCGCTGGACGGCCGGACTGCCTGCGCAGTCCTCGCCAGTCCACAAATCGACCCGATAGGCCCGCCGCCATGGCCAGGCGGACTATGTCACGCCTCGAATACAGACCACTCATGATTGCGACGATCAGGTCTGAACGAGCGAACACGGATCACGCCTTCGGACACAGATCACGGCAGATACTCCAACAGCATTGGTTGCCCCTCCCATCCCCGGCACACAAACCGTTCAGTCTGCGTGATCAAACTAATGTCTTTTGAATTATCCGCTCTTCTCAGACGTTCCTGCGAGATCCGTGTCCTGCCTTATCCGCAGTTATCGCCCGTGTGTAGTTTTCCCCGTGCCGCGCGAACTCGCAGTTCCGGGAACCCACGATCGCGTGCTCCGCGTCCTCGCCGATGCGATCGACTTGCGGTCGGCGCCACGGGTTCTCGACATCGGCGCTGGCCAGGGTGCGCTTTCGTTACGACTGAAGGAGGCGGGTGCGCGCGTCAGCGCCTGCGACGTCGTTCCCGGGCAATTCGAGGTGCAGGGCGTCGAGTTTCGTGCCGTGGAGTCCGACGGCCGCCTGCCCTTCGATGACGCCAGCTTCGACGCGGCGGTAGCGATCGAAGTGCTGGAGCACATCGACGGTCATGATCGCTTTTTCGCCGAAGTGGCTCGCGTCATTCGGCCTGGCGGCTTCGTGATGTTCACGACGCCGAACATCCTGTCGCTCAAGTCACGGATGCGGTTCCTGCTGACCGGCTTCTACTACTCGTTCGGTCCGCTGCAACCGTTCACGCGCGATCCCGTCAGCCAGCACATCGCTCCGTTCACTGTCAACCGCTACGAGTGGATGATGTCGCAGCACGGGCTGCGGCTTGCCGGACTGGAAACGGATCGCATCCAGACGTCCTCGGTCCTGCTGTCGCTGCTGGTGCCGTTCATCCGGATCGCGACCTGGATCCAGTTCCGCGGGAGCCCGCTTGCAGCGCGTCAGAACGCGTCGGTGGCGCTCTACGGCCGCAAGCTGGTCGTGACCGGCCGTAAACTCTGAATCACGCTGAGAGCGTGGTGCCGGCGACCCTCTGACCTCGGAGCTCTGAGCTCGCGTTACCGGGACAGATCGATGATGTCGGCGTAGGACTGCAGGCGGCCCATCCGGAACATGCTCAACACGTCGTCGATGGGCGACGTCACCGACGCCGATCGCGCGTACGGATGCTGGCGACTACGACCGCTGCGTCCCGAAACGGACCTGATGAAGAGTCCGCGCCGATCCCGCGGCATGCTGGACACGTTTCCGTAGAATTGCTGCCAGGAGTCACCCTGCTGGAACAGGTACTGCTCCACGTTGGAGACGTAGAACACGTCAATCGATGCGTTCTGGCGACGTAGCCATTCGCCAACGGCGCGAAGCGCCGTCGGTCCGGCAAAGTCACCCACCACGGGAACGATCAGGTTGCGTTCCTGCAGGTCCTTGAGGATCGCGAACGTCTCGTCGCTCCCCAGGTAGGAGCGGTTGACTCCGTCCTGGTCGGTCGCCGTCAAGAGGTTGCGGTAGCTGGGCATGCCGCGACCGAAGCCGCGCGCCAGATTCGAGGAGTATGTCAGGGCCGTCCCGGCGTCGAAGAAGGCCTTGTAGACGTACTGAAGGCTGGCGCTGTCCATCGGGTCCAGGATGAACCGATGATGTCGCGTCAGCCGGTCGAGAATCGCGGCGAGGTTCTCGTTGAACAGGCTGGAATCGCGCGGCAGCGCTCCAAGCACCGTGAACAGGGAGTCCGCCGCGAGTCCTGGCGATGGCCGCGCAGTCCAGTTTCGCGAGAAGAGCCGCGCGAGAAAGTCCGCACGATCACTCGACATCTCGATGAGTGCCTTGTACATCAGGTGCTGCAGCATGTTCTGGCGCCGGATGTCCACGATGAAGGCGATCCGTGGACGAAGCGCGGAGACATAGGTGAAGTTCTGGTCGGGCCCCACGCCCACGTAGACTCCGCCTGTTCCCACCGCTGCCAGCATTTCCGGAATTACATACTGAAATCCCAGCTCGTTCGAGACGAAATTATCCGAATGGAAGTACCCATCCGGTTCCGACAGGTTGTTCACCAGCGTCCAGAACGTGCTGTCATCGAGGCGTTCCGGAATCGTGGTGACCCGCGCGCAACTCGCCGGCACGGCAAGCGCGCCGACCACGGTCGTGGCCAGCACGACACGCACGAGGGAGCGAAGGTGGAAATGAGCCGTCGAGTCCATCTGGGGCCGTTTTTCGGGTCAGCTGTTCCTCAATGTACGCACTGGAATGCCGGCTCGCGGATCCTGATGGCGGGCCTGAGCCTCGTGCTCACCACGAGCGCGGGGCAGGCGCAGCACGTCGCCCGTGCTGCGCAGACAATAGTACTCCGTCCGGGCATGGTCATCACGCATTCGACGAGGTTCAAACCGGGGACATACCGCCTGCCCGCCCCCGCTCATGCCGATTCGGCGCTGATCGTGGTGCGGGGCGATAGTGTCACCCTCGACCTCACCGGCGTCGTGCTCGAGGGCATGGCTCCCGACTCCGATCCAGACCTCGCCACCGGCGTCGCCATCAGGGTGGAGGGCGGCCAAAACGTCCGCATTCTCGGCGCTCGCATTCGCGGATACAAGATCGGCATTCTGGCGCGCGGCACGCGCGGGTTCGAGCTCAGGGGCTTGGACCTGAGCCACAACTGGAAGCCACGACTGTTCAGTCTCGTGGAGCATGAGAGCCTTGTCGATTGGCTTTCGTTCCACAACAACGAGAGCAACGAATGGCTGCGCTTTGGAGCCGCCATCTATCTCGACAACGTCAGCGGCGGCCTCATCCAGGGCAACACCGTGACGCAGGGAATGAACGCGCTCCTGATGAATCGGGTCGACCACGTCACGATTCGGGATAACAACTTCTCCTGGAACTCCGGGCTCGGTGTCGGTCTGTATCGTTCCACCGACAACACGATCATCCGCAACTCGATCAACTTCAACATTCGCGGATACAGCCACGGGTTCTACCGTCGCGGACAGGACTCGGCCGGGATTCTCCTCTACGAGCAAAGCAGCAACAACCTCGTGGCGTTCAACTCGGCTACCCACGGAGGCGACGGGGTGTTCCTGTGGGCCGGCAACTACACGATGAACACCGGCCAGGGCGGGTCGAACGACAACGTTTTCTACGCCAATGATTTCAGTTTCGCGCCGGCCAACGGAATCGAGGCGACGTTCAGCCGGAACACGTTCGTCGCGAACATCGCCGAGGGGAACGATTACGGCGTGTGGGGCGGCTACAGCTTCGACTCGCGCATCGTGGCGAATTGTTTCGCGAACAATCGGTATGGGATCGCCATCGAGCACGGCCAGCAGAACAGCATCATCGCCAATCGTTTCATCGGAGATTCGACGGCCATCAGGTTGTGGGGGGACAGCATTCAGCCGTCGGACTGGGGATACCCGAAGCATCGGGATACGCGGAGCCGCGATTACCTGATCGAGCGCAACACGTTCGAGGGTGTGCCGCGCAAGTTCCAGCTCGCCAACTCGTCAGGCATTCAGATGGATGCGCCCGATACAGCGGCAGCGGTGCCACCCAATTCAGATGGCAGTCGTGTTTCTGGCAGTTTATCTCAAGTCTCACATCTCACATCCAGTTGCGGAGCAATTCCAGCGGTTCCAGCGAGCCATGGCGACCTGATTCCGGTTCTTCCGGGCGTGCCTCACGAGGTCCCCCGCCCGCCCGTCCCTCGTCGCCATCGGTCCGCGATCGTCGTCGACGAGTGGGGGCCGTACGACTACCAATACCCGAAGCTCTGGCCCGTCGACAGCACACGCGCCGTGCCACTGCGCCTGGCCGTTCACGGCCCACCCGGAATGTGGACGCTGGTGAGTCGCGCCGGTGTGCAGGAAATCTCCGCCTCGTCAGGCAGGATCGGCGATACCATCCGCGTCACACCACGCGCCGATTCGGCCGGCCTCTGGGAGGTAGTCATGGAGTACCGGGGCGCCGCAACGATCACCTCGCGAGGCGAGCGCCGACGCGCGGGCGAGCCGGTGCGTTTCATGTACGCGCGTTACGAGCCCCCGGTGGCGTGGCAGTTCCGTGCCTGGGCGTGGAGCGATTCGCTCGACCCACGGCGATCCGGGAACTGGGAGCGGCTGACGACGGGTCCCCGCCTCCTGGATCGCACGATGCCGCGACTCGACTTCATGTGGTTCCGGCCGACCATCCGTGAATTGCCTCAGGCGCGATTCGCCGTTGAGGCGAACGGCTCGGTCAACCTCCCGGCCGGAGACTACACGGTCCGCACGATCAGTGATGACGGAATCCGCGTCTGGGTTGATGGCCGGTTGGTCATCGACAACTGGGATTTGCACGGCTCGGAGATCGACTACGCGCCGCTGACCGGCGGAGCGCACGAACTCAAGGTGCAGTACTTCCAGATCGACGGTTGGGCTGAGCTGCGACTCGACGTCCTCCGCGGTGTGCACCGATCGCCGGGATCTCCCGGCCCGCACTGACGTGCAGCGCCCTTCGCGACGGTGGACGGCCATCGTGCTGCTGGCCGCTGGCACGAGTGTGGCCGCCACCGTGCAGGATCGACCCCCGTATCGTGACGCCGCGCTATCGGCCGATGCGCGAGCGCGCGACCTGCTGGGCCGCATGACGCTCCAGGAGAAGTTCTGGCAGTTGTACATGAGCCCGGGAAGCCTGGACGACTCGACCCACGACTATTCGCACGGGTCGTTTGGGCTTCAGATCCGGCTGCCTGAATCGAGCGAACAGCGATCAGCGATCAGCGACCAGGTGACTGCCGCACTCGTTCGAACGCACACCGAGCGCATCAACGCCATTCAGAGCTACTTCGTCGGGAAGACGCGGTTAGGCATTCCGATCATCCCGTTCGAGGAAGCGCTCCACGGGCTGATGGCGCCGGGCGCCACCGTGTTTCCCCAGGCCATCGGCCTGGCGGCGACCTGGGACACCGCACTCGCCGGCGGCGTCGCGCAGGCGGCGGCGCGGGAGACCAGGAGCCGCGGAATCCGGCAGGCGCTGTCACCGGTCGTGAACATTGCCACCGATGTGCGGTGGGGCCGCGTCGAGGAGACATACGGCGAAGACCCCTTCCTCACCACGCTGTTTGGCGACGTGTTCGTGCGCGCGTTCGAGCGCGGAGGAGTCATCGCGACGCCGAAGCATTTCGTGGCGAACGTCGGTGACGGTGGACGCGACAGTTATCCGATTGACTTGAGCGTGCGCCAACTGGAGGAACTGCACTTCCCTCCCTTCGCCTCCGCCGTGAAGAACGCCGGCGCTCGCTCCGTCATGACGTCCTACAACTCGGTGGATGGATCGCCTGCCACCCAGAACCGCTGGCTGCTGACGGACGTCCTGAAGCGCGACTGGGGTTTCACCGGATTCGTCATCTCGGATGCCGCGGCGACAGGCGGCGCTACGGTATTGCACCACACCGAGCCCAACACGCCCACCGCCGCCAGGCATGCGTGGGAATCCGGACTCGACGTGGTATTCCAGTCGACCTGGCCCCAGCATCGTCCCTACTGGGAAGCGGTGCGCACAGGAATGGTGGACTCTGGCCTCATCGACAGCGCCGTCCTTCGCGTGCTTCGCGCCAAGTTCCAGCTCGGGCTGTTCGAGCGGCCGTTCGCCAACGTCGACAGCGCCGCATTCTGGAATGGTCACGCCACTCACAGACAGCTGGCGCGAGAGGTCGCGGCCGCCTCGCTCGTTCTCCTGAAGAATGCCGGCGAAACGCTGCCGCTTCGTCGCGGACTGGGCTCGATCGCCGTCATCGGCACGGATGCTGCGGAGTCGCGATTGGGCGGTTACAGCGGACCCGGAATCCGGCCCGTGTCGATCCTCGACGGACTGCGCGCCGCCGCCGGTACGGCCACGCGAATCCGGTGGACGCCTGGACCGGGACGATCCGCAACGACGCCAATGGTGGTGCCTGACGAGTACTTCTCGCGGCCCGGTGATGCCGGCCCGGGTCTCAATGGCGAGTACTTCGACAATAACCGCCTGGCCGGACCGCCGCGTCTTGCGCGCACCGATCGCCGGATCGACTTCCAGTGGACGCTCAACTCGCCGGGTCGCGGCATTCCGTTCGACTGGTACTCGGCGCGCTGGACGGGAACCCTGCGCGTGCCAGCGGGGGGCGTCAGGCGGATCGGCATCGAAGGGAACGACGGCTATCGACTCTGGGTCGACGGGCGCCTGATCATCGACAACTGGCGGAAGGAATCCTTCCGGACCGCGCTCGTCGATGCGAACCTCACCCCCGGCTCCCACGACCTCCGGCTGGAGTATTTCGAGAGCACCGGGAACGCGAGGCTGCGTCTCGTCTGGGACTTCGGCGTGCCTGACGAGTCCGGCGCGCGAATCGCCGAGGCGGTGACGCTGGCACGGGCGAGCGATGTCGCGATCGTCGTGGCCGGAATCGAGGAGGGAGAATTCCGGGATCGGGCGCGGCTGTCCCTTCCCGGGCGCCAGGAGGAACTCATCACGGCTGTCGCCGCGACGGGGAAGCCGGTGGTGGTCGTGCTCGTTGGCGGGAGCGCTATCACCATGTCGCACTGGATCGACCGCGTGGGCGCTGTTGTCATGGCGTGGTATCCGGGCGAGGAAGGCGGGCATGGTGTTGCCGACGTGCTTTTCGGCGCGGTGAATCCGTCAGGGCGCCTGCCGATCACGTTCCCCATTGAGGAGGGTCAGTTACCCCTCGTCTACAATCACAAACCGACCGGTCGCGGTGACGACTACGTCGATCTCACCGGTCATCCGCTCTTTCCATTCGGGTTTGGCCTCAGCTACACCAGCTTCGAGTACGATTCGCTGCGCCTGGAACCCGACACGATCGGACCAGCGGATTCGGCTATCGTCAGCTTCGTGGTGAGGAACACCGGAACTCGTGCCGGCCACGAGGTTGCGCAGCTGTACATCCGCGACGTGCTCGCCTCAGTCGCCCGTCCCGTCCAGGAGCTCCGCGGATTCCAGCGCATCAGCCTCGGCCCCGGCGAAAGCCGCTGGCTGACCTTCCCACTCAATGCCTCCAGGCATCTCGGCTTTCGCGATCAAGCCGGACGACGCGTCGTCGAGGACGGGGCCATTCGCGTCATGGTGGGCGCTTCGTCAAGGGACATCCGGCTGCGTGGATTCCTGGAGGTCAGACGCGACTCCTCGCGTTGAACCCGCGCGGACCGGACCACACCTTTCAACCCCGAACGGCCCAGCTATCGAACCCCGAGGAAGCGACCATGAGCTCGACGGAAGATTCTGAGGACACGTTGGAAGCGACGACTCCCGAAGTTGATCGCACGCTTGATCGGCGCGGCTTTGTTCGCACTGCGCTTGCCTCGGCCGCACTCGCCGGCTTGCCCTCGGGCCTCGCGGCGCAGGGCGCTGGTCGCGGACAGCAGGCAGCGCCGCCTCCACCTCGTCCCCTCGGCAATGGCGAGCCGCCGGCGATGGTTTTTCAGCCGTATCCGGGCGGCACCGGCGCGTATCTCGAGAAGATCGCGCGCGAGCGCGGACGCGACGCCTTCGAACGCACCCGGTTCACGGTGGAAGGATGGCGCGGTCCGGTCCCAACGTCCGAGGAGGAGATCGCGTTCCTGCCGGCACACCGGCTGGCGGCGCTGCTGCAGTCGCGACGCATTTCGGCCGTGCAGCTCACCGACATCTATCTCAATCGGATGAAGCGGCTCGACCCGACGCTCTTGTGCGCGGTGTCGATCCTCGAAGGTCCCGCGCGCGAAGCGGCGCAGCAGGCTGACGCCGAGATTCGTGCCGGACGGTATCGCGGACCGTTGCACGGGCTTCCCTTCGGCATCAAGGACCTGTTCGCCGTACGAGGAACGCGAACGACGTGGGGATCGAAGGCACACCAGGACCAGGTCATCGACGTCGACTCGGAGGCGTATGTGCGTCTCCGGGACGCGGGCGCGATCCTCATCGCCAAGCTGGCTACGGGGCTCTTTGCCCAGGGCGACAACTGGTATCGCGGCCAGACGAAGAATCCCTGGAATGTCGCGCAGGGCTCGAGCGGTTCATCGGCAGGACCCAGCTCGGCGACCGCCGCCGGCTGCGTCGCATTCGGCATCGGGACCGAGACGCAGGGTTCGATCGTTTCGCCAACCATCAGGTGCGGACTCAGCGCGCTGCGTCCCACGTTCGGTCGCGTGAGCCGCTACGGTGGGATGGTGCTCGCGTGGAGCATGGACAAGGTCGGACCGATCTGCCGCACCGTCGAGGATTGCGCGCTCGTCTTCAACACGATTCACGGAGCGGATGAAAAGGATCCGGCAACCGTGACGGCGCCCTTCCGCTTCGACCGAAAGGTTGACCTGTCGAGGCTCCGGATCGGGTTCGACGATGGCTCGCCGGCCGCGGTGGTGGCGAAGCTCCGCGAACTTGGTGCGCAGTTGAAGCCAATGCCCCCGCGACCGAATTCGGCGGGCATCAGTGGCCTTGGGGTCGAATCCGCCGCCGCCTTCGATTCCTACATCGCGACCCTACCACCTCAGTACGTGGATTCGGTGTTGGCGACGACGGGTCGGGGTCGCGGCGGAGGTGGCGCGCCCGCAGCGGCTACGCCCGGGGCAGCCACGCCTGACAGCGGTAGGCGCGGTGGCGGCGGCCGTGGCCGGGGTCCGGCCGGAGATGACAGCCCGGGATCAGCGGTGACGCGCTTCGGGCGCGGCCGCACGACGCCGGCGCTCGACTTCATGCAGGCCCAGCGTCGTCGCTATCTGCTCATTCATGAGATGGCGGCGGTGATGAAGGACTTCGACATGTACATCAGCGGGAATGGAGATGTTGGCCTGACAAATCAGACCGGACATCCCGCCGTCGTCTTTCCGTATATGATGTCCGAAGGCGAGCGGTCGCAGCCGGTCTGCACGACGATCATCGGCGCGCTCTTCGCGGATGACGCGATACTGTCGGTGGCGAACGCCTATCAGAGCGCAACCGACTGGCACCAGAGGCATCCGAAGCTGTAGTCGTTCGCGCAAAGCGCAAGGCGCAAATCGTCGAGAGGTCGCGTGTTCATCCTCTTTGCGCTTGGCGCATTGCGCTCTGCGCTGATTCAACAGATTCGCGGCAGCTGGTCCCCCGGCAGCATGTCCACCACGCGCCGGGATCCCAGGCGCGTCCGCAGCACCACCAGACCAACGTGCTCAGCGACCGCGACACCGGCAATCGAGGCTTGGGCGCCTAACGGGTGCGAGCGGAGGCGCGCCAGGGCTTCTTCGGCGCGGTCCGGCGCCACGAAGGCGGCCAGCATCCCTTCGTTGGCCACGTACAGCGGATCGAGCCCCAGCACCTCGCACGCCGCGGCGACCGGCCCCGGGATCGCCAGCTGCGCCTCATCGAGGAGCACGCCGACGCCTGACGAGGCCGCGATTTCGTTCAGCGCGCTCGCGAGTCCGCCGCGTGTGGGATCGCGCATGGCGCGGATCGCCGGAGCAAGATCGCCTCGAAGCAGGTCGACGAGCGGGACCAGGCACGCGCTGTCGCTCCTGATCTCCGTCTCGAAGGCGAGCCCCTCGCGGGCCGCCATGATCGCCATCCCGTGCTGCGCCAGCGGTCCGCTGACCAGGAGCACATCGCCCGGGTGCACCGCATCGGGCCGGGGGCGCAGGACTGGGTCGAGCATGCCGATGCCGGTCGTGTTGACGTACAAGCCATCGGCCTTTCCGCGTTCCACCACCTTCGTGTCGCCCGTGACAATCAGAACGCCGGCCTTGCGTGCCGCCAGCGCCATGTCGGCAACGACGCGATCGAGGCGCTCGAACGGCAAGCCCTCCTCGAGAATGAACGCCGAGGAGAGATAACGCGGGATCGCGCCCATCATCGCGAGATCATTCAGCGTGCCGTGGACCGCCAGCGAGCCGATCGTGCCACCCGGGAACTCGATCGGGTTGACGACAAACGAGTCCGTCGAGACCGCAATCTCGCCGCCTTCAACCGGGACGACGGCCGCGTCAGCGAGTCTGGACAGCGTCTCATTGCCGAAGTGCAGCAGGAACAGGTCGCGGAGGAGCGCCGCGCTCATCTTTCCCCCGGATCCATGTCCGAGCTGAACGCGATCGATCTTCACGAGGGGAGCCGGGCAGATCGGGCCCTCGGCCAGTGTCGCCGTCATGGCTGACCTCCCACAGGTGACTCGTGACTCGTGACTCTTGACTCTGCCGCTCCTCTGGCCTCCGACCTCTGACCTCGGACCTCGATCTTCCGGTAATTGAAGTACGCGGCGCACGCTCCCTCGCTCGACACCATCGGCGCGCCTAACGGCCGCTCCGGCGTGCAGAGCGTGCCGAAGGCCGGGCACTCGAACGGCTTGAGCTGTCCGCGCAACACTTCGCCGGCATGGCATTCGGCCGGCTCGTCCACCTTCACGTCCTGCAGGGCAAAGCGGAACTCGGCGTCGAAGTCGGCGAACTCGGGACGCAGGCCGAGTCCGGAGCGTGGTATCGAGCCGATCCCGCGCCAATTCCGGTCCACCAGCTCGAAGACCTGTTCGACGAGGGTCCTGGCCGGCACCGTGCCCTGCCGTTTCACCGATCGCACGTACTGGTTCTCGACTTCGCTGCGACCTTCCTCCAACTGGGTCACGGCGAGCAGCATCCCTTCCAGGATGTCCGTAGGTTCGAAGCCGGTGACGACGATGGGGACGCGGTATTGCGCCGCGATGGGCTCGTACTCGGTCCACCCCATTACCGTGCAGACGTGACCGGCGGCGAGGAATCCCTGCACCCGATTGTCAGGCGCATCCAGAATGGCCTTCATCGCCGGCGGGACCGTGACGTGCGAAACCAGCACGCTGAAGTTCCGAACGCCGAGCTGGCGCGCCCGCCAGACGGCCATCGCATTCGCCGGAGCCGTGGTCTCGAAGCCGACCGCGAAGAAAACGACGTGCTTCGTGGGGTTTCGAATCGCCAGTTCGAGCGCGTCGAGTGGCGAGTAGACCACCCGCACCTGTCCGCCGCGCGCGCGCACCTGCTGCAGGTCGCAATCGCTCCCCGGTACGCGGAGCATGTCGCCGAATGATGCGAAGATCACGCCGGGGTCCTGTGCCAGCAGCAATGCCTTGTCGATCTGCTCCAGGGGGGTCACGCACACCGGGCAACCCGGTCCATGGATCATTTCGACGGCGTCGCCCACGAGTTCGTCCAGTCCCTGCTTGACAATGGTGTGCGTCTGGCCGCCACACACCTCCATGAGCGTCCACGTCCGCGTCGCCTTCTTGCGGATACGCTCGCCCAGGCCCCGCACAATCGCTGCTTCGCGATACTCGTCGAGGTACTTCATGCGACGCGCTCCGTCCCGGTTGCCGCGGTCGGGACACCCGTCATCGAGAGTCCCTTCTCCGCGACCTCGCGCATCCAGTCCAGCTCATCGAGCTGGCTCAATTCCTTCAGCACGGCGTACGTTCGCCGCGCCTCCGCTTCGTCGACGCGCGAGATCGCGAATCCGACGTGCACGATGACGTAATCACCTACGACGACGTCGTCAGAGACGTAGGCCAGGCAGCATTCCCGGCGCACGCCGCCAAAGTCGACCACGCCCATCGGCAGTCCGCGGTCGTCACGGCGCTCGACAACTTGTCCTGGAATGCCCAGACACATGATTCTACCCTCCGTTCGTGGTGATCAGTACGTCGGTCATCACTGCCCCTCGGACACCCGCCAGCCGTGCCGCGGCGACCGCTGCCTGACCCAGGCTGATGGCGCCATCGTTAGGGCTCAGGCGCCGCGGCACCAGCACCTCGTATCCGTCGTGCTCGAGCCGCATCCGGAGCCCTGAGAGCAGCCGCGCGTTCTGGAAGCAACCGCCGCCCAGCGCGACGGTGCGGCAGCCGGTTTCCTCGCGCACGTGCCGAACCAGTTCTGCGGTCGCGTGCACTACGGTGTCATGGAACGACGCCGCCAGCATTGCCAGGGACTCACCGGCCGCCGCGCGCTCGCCCAGCATCACCAGCGCCGGTACCGGATCCAGCTCGTGGATGCCATTATCGCGATTCGTTATGCAGAAGGGCAACACGGTTCCCGGCACGTCGGCGGCGAGCGCTTCGAGCGCCATGGCCGCTTCACCCTCGAACCGCGAAATGCGCCGAACGCCCAGGACGGCGGCGGCCGCGTCGAACAGGCGGCCGAGGCTGGACGCCGGCGGTGAGTTCACGCCGCGCTCCAGTTGCCGCCTGACGAGCTTGACGAGTCCGTCCGGTATGCCGGTCGTGGCGCGCTTCAGTGCGTGCGTCGCCTCGGGGATCCCGGTCAGGTAGCCGGCCGCCGTTCGCCATGGCGCCCGTGCCGCCGCGTCGCCGCCGGGCAGCGGCGCATAACGCAGATGCGCCAGCCGGCGATAGTCGACCAGGTCGGCCAGCAGGATTTCCGCGCCCCAGGTCGCGCCGTCGTGTCCGTATCCCGTCCCGTCGTACGCCACGCCGATCACGGGGTCGATCCGTCCGTGTTCCGCCATCACGGCCGCGATGTGCGCGTGATGATGCTGGACCGCGGGCAACACGTGCAGTCCGGATTCCAGCGCCAGTCGCGTCGACAGGTAGCCGGGGTGCAGGTCGTGCACCACCGCTTCCGGTCGAATGTTGAAGAGCGCCTCGAAGCGCCGCCTGGACGCAACGAAGTGCTCGATGGTCTCGAGGTTCTCGAGGTCGCCGATGTGCTGTGACACGTACGCCTGCCGGTCCTGAAGCAGCGTGAAGGTGTTCTTGAGGTGCGGACCGGTCGCGAGTAGCGGCTGCGGCGACGCCACGGGAAGTTCGATCGGCAGCGGAGCGTACCCGCGGGCCCTGCGCAGGACGACCGGAGCGCCATCCACGACCCGCCAGACCGAATCGTCATAGCGCGCCACGATTTCGCGGTCGTGCATCAGGAATCCGTCGGCGATGCCCGAGAGCCGGTCGAACGCCTCCTCGTTGCTCGTCGCGATGGGCTCATCACTCACGTTGCCGCTCGTCATCACCAGCGGGCAGTCCATGGCCTCGAGCAGGAGATGGTGCAACGGCGTGTACGCGAGCATGACGCCGACATGCGATAGCCCCGGCGCGATCCCATCCGCGAGGGAACGGTGATCAGGCATCATCTCACGTCTCACATCTCCCATCTCACATCTGATCAGCACGATCGGCCTCGCCGGCGATTCCAGCAGCCGCTGCTCTTCTTCGTCGATGGCGCCGAGCCGTCGCGCGGCGGCGATGTCCTTCACCATCACCGCCAGCGGCTTGGCCTCGCGTCGCTTCCGGTCACGAAGGCGACGCACGGCCTCCTCGTTGGTCGCATCGACGGCGAGGTGATACCCGCCCAGCCCGCGGAGCGCGAGGATGCCGCCAGCGGTGAGCAGGACAATCGCCCGGGACAGGGCGTCGTCACCCGTTTGACCCGCGTCCCCGCGCGACCGGGCAAACCAGAGTCGGGGGCCGCACGTCCGGCAGCTGTTGGTTTCCGAGTGATATCGCCGATCGCCGGGCGAACGGTATTCCGCCAGGCACTCCGGGCACTGCTGGAACACCCGCATGCTGGTGCGCTCGCGATCGTACGGCATCGACTCGATCACGGTGAAGCGGGGTCCGCAGTCCGTGCAGGTGATGAAGGGGTACCGGAAGCGCCGGTTGGACGGGTCCGACATTTCCCTCAGGCACGCGTCGCACAGGGCCACGTCCGGCGAAACCGGCTGGCGCTCATTCGCGTCGGCCGTGCTCGGTGACACCACGAATGCCGACCACCCTTCCTCGACGGCCGCTTCCCGGTCGATGCTCTCGATGCGCGCCAGGACCGGCGCCTCCGAACCTAACGCGGCGGCGAACTGGTCGATCGAGCCGGCATCTCCCTCGACGTGCACCACCACCCGACCACTGGTGTTGCGCACCCATCCCGCCAGCCCGTGCCGCAGTGCCAGGCGGTGCACGAACGGCCGGAATCCGACGCCCTGAACCAGCCCGGTGATTCCGAGGCGGGCCGCTGCGCGTGGAGTGGTGGGGGCGGCCATGGTCCGGTCACGCCGCTCCGGCGGCCGCGTGCTGCCTGATCTGCGACCTGAGGAAGTCGAACCACTCGGACATCCCCCGCCCGGTGAGCGCCGACGTCTGGAAGATCTGCAGTGAGGGGTTCACCGAAAGCGCCATGTCGATGGCGCGCTCGACGTCGAACGGCACGTAAGGCAGCAGGTCCACTTTGTTCAGCACCGCATAACGCGCCTCGCGGAACATCTTCGGGTACTTGAGCGGCTTATCCTCGCCTTCGGTGACCGACATGATCACGATCTTCGCCGTCTCACCGAGGTCCCAGCTCGCCGGACAGACCAGGTTCCCGACGTTTTCGATGAAGAGGAGCTGTGTCTCGGGCAGGTCGATCGCCGCCAGGGATTCGAGGACCTGGCTGGCGTCCAGGTGACAGGCACCGCCGGTCACGACCGCCTGCACCAGCCGCGTCGTGCGTCGCGCCAGCCGCTCGGCGTCGTTCTGGGTCTGCACGTCGCCGGTGACGACCGCGATCCGCATCTCCCTGCCTAACGCATCGAGCGTGCGCTCCAGCAGCGCGGTCTTCCCCGCCCCGGGCGAAGACACCAGGTTGAACGAGGGCACGTCCGCCTGCGCCAGCCGCCGCCGCACTTCCGCGGCCAGCTCGTCGTTCCGGGCCATCACCCGCTCGCGAACCTCAATCGTCCGGATCGGCATCGTCCACCTCGAGGTAGTCGAGGCGCAGGACATTCCCCGCGCATCGGGTAACGAGCGCTCGCGCTTCGCCGAACGGAGGCTGCGAGAGCAGCGCGTCCAGGCAGAACGACAGGTTGTCGGGCTCGAGGCCGGCGTCGTCGCCCACCTCCAGCGCCACCAACCGCAGCCGTCCCGACGCGTCGGCGCCAATCCGATCCTCCGCCATGCGGCAGACTTCCATCGCCACGCTCAGCTCATGCATGCAGCGCACCCGCCATCGGGAAGCAGTCGATGCCCCACCCCGCCAGCGTGCGCGCGGCCTCCTCGACCATCTCACCCAGCCGGGCCTGAACCGGTGGGCTCAGGTCCGTCGACATCTCGACTCTCGCGGGCTGCAGCCCCACGGCCACGAGCTCGCCCGGCAGTTTCCCACGCAGCTCCGCCAGCGCCAGGACTTCGCGCAGGTCGATCTGGTGCGGTGACAGCTTGGTCGCGAGGAAACGCGGCACCTCGTCGTTCTCCAGCCGCAGCAGCGTTCCCGGCTCACGACCATGATCGATGGCGTCGAGCACCAGCAGGTGATCCGTGTTCTCGATGATCGGTAGCAGGTTCATGCCCCATGTGCCGCCGTCGACCAGCTCGACGTCCGGCGAGATGAACCACTCGTCCTGCAGCCGCGCCAGCGCCGCCAGGCCGATGCCATCATCGGCCATGAGCATGTTGCCCAGGCCGAGCACCACGATGGAACGGGACTCAGGATTCCGCATCGATGTATTTCTCGTTGGTGTCGACGAACCGCCCGCCGCTGATGATCGACGAAATGGTGCCCGTACGCTCCAATGCGTCGGCGCGCAGGGCCAGGTAGACGTGAATCGGGATGAAGATCAGGAAGACCCAGGTGAGCACGTGGTGCACGAAGCGCACGATGGGCGCACCGCCGAACAGCGGGTTCACCCAGTTGAACGCGGTGTAGATCAGGCCACCGGGATTCGACTGTCCGTACATGGCGAAACCCGTGAGGACCATCAGCGCTCCGCAGAGATAGACGCCGGTGTAGCTCACCTGCTGGAGCGGGTTGTGGCCGAGATACTTCGGCGCTTTCTCCGGATCGATCATCAGGTAGAACTTCACCACCTTGAACATGTTGCGAAGGTCGCGGCCCCTGAGCGGGAACAGCGCCGGCAACCGCTCGAAGCGGTTCCCCATGAAGAGCCAGTAGACGCGCACGATGGCCGTCATGACGATTACGGCGGCCGCCGAGAAGTGCACGAAGCGCACCCACCCCATGAGGTAGGCGGACTCAGGGTCGCCGGACGCCACGAAATACGGCCGGCCGATGAACAATCCGGTGACAGCCAGCACGACGATGCACAGCGCCGCGATCCAGTGCATGAACCGCAGCGGCCGCTCCCACAGGTACACCCACTGGTAATCGCCCGAGGGTGGCGGCACGCGCCGCGTGTAATCGAACACGCCAACCGTGATGGGCGGCCGGTGCGTGTTCGGCGGTTTCGTTGGTGAGGTCATAGCACCTTCACCTCCGTCACCGTCCTCCCTTCGGCATCCAGCACGTGCACGCCGCAGGCGATGCAGGGATCGAACGAGTGAATGGTCCGCAGGATCTCGATGGGGCGTTGCGGATCGACCAGCGGATGGTTGTCGGTCAGCGCCGCCTCATAGGGTCCCACCTGGCCCGTCGCGTCGCGCGGTCCGGCGTTCCAGGTGCTGGGCACCACGCACTGGTACCGCGAGATCTTCCCGTCGGCGATCTGCACCCAGTGGCCTAACGCGCCGCGCGGCGCGTCGAGGAAGCCGTATCCCTGGGCCGTCGCCGGCCAGGTCTCCGGTTCCCACTTGTCGGAGGTGAATGTCTGCGTGTCGCCCGACTTGATCCGGTTCACCAGCGAGTCGTACCACGTGTTCATCCGCCGCGCGAGGAGCACCGTTTCGGCGCCGCGGGCCGCCGTGCGGCCCAGGGTCGAGAACAGCGCCGCCGGCCCGACCTTCAGCCGGCCAAGGGCGTCGCCTATGACGGCGCGCGCTTCCTCGTGTCCGGACGCATACGCGACGAGCATCCGCGCCAGCGGGCCGACTTCCATCGGCTTGCCATCGTACCTGGGCGACTTGAGCCACGAGTACTTCTTCTCCTGCTGCAGGTACGTCCACGGCGTCGGTGGGCCGGCGTATTTCGGCTTGGTCTCTCCCTCATAGGGATGCAGGCCCGCATCATCACCCTGCGCGTACTCGTACCAGGAGCTGGTGATGAACTCGGCCACCTTCGACGGATCGTATGGGACGACCGTGCTCAAGTCGCGATCCATGATGATGCCGCGCGGCAGGTACATCTTGTCGAGTTCGTCGATGTTGCCCTCGGGGAATTCGCCGCAGGCGAGGTAATTGCGGACGCCCCCACCGATCCCCGCCCATTCCTTGTAGAACGACGCGATGGCCTGCAGGTCCGGCCAGTACACCTGCTCGACGAACCGCTGTGCCCGCGTGATCATGTCGCGGATGTCGGTCAGCCGCTCGGCGTTGATGGTCGCGGTGCCCTCGAGGTTGATCGCCGACGCCATTCCGCCCACGAGGAAGTTCGGGTGCGGGTTCTTGCCGCCGAAGATCGTGTGCAGCCGGATGACGTCGCGCTGCCAGTCCAACGCCTCGAGGTAGTGCGCCACGGCCATCAGGTTCGCTTCCGGCGGCAGCTTGTACGCCGGGTGGCCCCAGTAGCCGTTGGTGAAGATCCCCAGTTGTCCCGAGGCCACGAACTTCGCGACACGGTTCTGCACTTCCGCGAACCACGTGGCGGAGTTGTTCGGCCAGGGGGACAGCGACGCGGCCAGGCGGGCGGTGGCGGCCGGGTCGGCCTTCAGCGCGCTCGTCACATCCACCCAGTCCAGCGCGTGCAGGTGATAGAAGTGGATCACGTGATCCTGCACGAACTGCATGCCGTGAATCAGGTTACGGATCAGGTTCGCGTTAGGCGGTATCCTGATGCCGAGCGCGTCCTCGACCGCCCGGCATGAGGCGACCGCGTGCACCACCGTGCACACGCCGCAGATCCGCTGCGTGAAGGCCCAGGCATCGCGCGGATCGCGGCCGGTCATGATGATCTCGATCCCCCGGAACTGTGTCGCGGTGGACCAGGCGTTGGTGATCCGCCCGTTGTCCTGCTGAGCCTCGATCCGAAGGTGCCCCTCGATGCGGGTGATCGGGTCGACGACGACGCGTGTGGCAGCCATGGATCAGTCCTCCTTCGTCCGTTCCGACGGCGTCGTGCCGCCGGTGGCCGCGGCAGCCGCGGCAACCGCCTCGTCCTTCCGCCGGCGACGAAGCTGGTAGACGCTCGTCGCGGCCGCGTGCGCCAGGACACCGGCGGTCGCCCCGATGGCGAGCCCCGCGCCGATCACGTCGACCTTGCTCTCGATTCCAAAGCCCGCGACATTCGGCAGGCGTCCATAAAACGGCGTCATCGTGTCCCAGAAGAAGGGCTCCGTGCAGCCGATGCAGGGGTGGCCGGCGCCAATGGGCCAGCTCGTGCGCGTGTTCCATTGGAAGATCGGGCATGGGGAGAAAGTGGCCGGTCCCTTGCACCCGACCTTGTACAGGCACCAGCCCTTCCGCGCTGCCTCGTCATCGAACACCTCGACGTATTGCCCGGCGTCGAAGTGCGCCCTCCGCGTGCATTGGTCGTGGATCCGCTTGCCGTACGCGAACAGCGGACGACCCTCGCTGTCCATCTGCGGCAGGCGGCCGAACGTGAGGAAGTGGACCAGAGTCGCCGTGACTACGTCGCCAATCGGTGGACACCCGGCGAGGATCACCACCGGCTTATCAGTGATGATGCTCCTGATGCCCACGGCACCGGTCGGGTTCGGCCGCGCCGCCTGCACGCTGCCGAAGTGGGCGCAGGCTCCCACGCCAACGACAGCGGCCGCGTCTCGCGCGGCTTCCTCGAGGATCTCGCGGCCCGTCCGTCCCCCAATCGTCAGGAAGATGCCGTTCTCGTTGAGCGGCACCGAACCCGTGACCACGAGCACGTACTTGCCCTTGTTCGCCGCCATCGCGTCGGACAGCGCCTTCTCGGCGGCCTGGCCCGCACCGGCCATGAGGGTGTGCTGGTAGTCCAGCGACACGAGGTCCAGCACAAGGTCGCCGATCGTCGGCTCCGCCGTGCGCAGGACGCTCTCCACGCATCCGGTGCATTCCTGGAGCTGAAGCCAGATGACCGAGGGTCGCTTTATCGCCTCGAGCTGGGCGGCCAGGCTCGGCAGCATCGACTTGCTGAGCCCCAGCACCGCGCACATCGACCCGCAGAATTCCAGGAAATCCCGGCGGCTTACTCCTCGCTCATTGAGGTGTTCGCCGAGTGATTGGTCGCCGGACCAGGGGTGAGTAGTCGGGTAGTACATCCGCTGTCCCTCCGGATTGCGGGGAGGTTTGGCGGCGTCTGGCCGTCCAGGATGAATCCCAACGGCGTCCGTCGCGCCTTGGGGAGACAATCCTGCAAAGCAAAGGCGGCGAATATAGGGCTATTCCTCCGACAGCGCCGGGAAAATCCCTACACTCGGTCCTTCGCGGCGCCCGGCAGTACCGTCATATTCAGCGTTTATCGGCCGGGCGGTTCTTCTCAGATCTCCTATCTCACATCTCATGTCTGCGCTCGTGGGCGTCATCATGGGTTCCAAGACCGACTTCGAGCATATGCAGCACGCCTGTTCGACACTGGAAGCGCTGCAAGTCCCATTTGAGACGCGGGTTGTATCCGCGCATCGAACCCCTGACTGGATGTTCGAGTACGCGACCTCGGCAGAAGGCCGCGGGCTGATGGTCATCATCGCGGCGGCTGGTGGAGCCGCGCACCTGCCCGGCATGACCGCGTCCAAGACGCTGCTGCCCGTGCTCGGTGTGCCGATGCCGGTTACGGCACTGGCGGGTCAGGACGCGCTCATGTCCATCGTGCAGATGCCGGCCGGCGTGCCGGTGGGAACGTTGGCGATCGGGAAGCCGGGCGCGATCAACGCGGCCATACTTGCCGCCGAGATCATTGGATTACGCCATCCCGAAGTCCGCGAGCGTTTGCGCGCCTGGCGCGACGCGCGCCGTGACGAGGTTTTGAAACAGTCCCTTCCGTGAGGGTGATCCTGCCGGGGGCCACCATTGGCCTCCTCGGCGGCGGGCAGCTCGGCCGGATGACGGGGTACGCGGCCCGATCGTTAGGCTACGACGTCCACGTGCTCGATCCCGATCCGGCCTGTCCGGCGCGCGCGATTGCCAGCCGTACCATTACCGCGTCATTCCGCGACGCCGCCGCGGCGTCGGATCTGGCGCGCGGCACGGACGTAGTGACGCTCGAGATCGAGCAGATTGGCGCGGACGCCCTGGCCGCGGTGTCGGCGCTGGTGCCGTTGCGTCCGTCGGCCGAGGCTGTCGTGATCGTCCAGGACCGCTTGCGGCAGCGCACCTGGCTCGACGCCAGTGGGTTTCCGGTCGGTCCTTGGCGCGCCGCGAATTCCGCGGCGGAGGCAGAGGCCGCGGTGGCGGCGCTCGGTCGATCGGTTCTCAAGAAGCCTGTCGGCGGCTACGACGGCCGCGGCCAGGCGCGTGTCGGGCTTCCCGCCGAGGCGCCGGCGGCCTGGGTGACGTTAGGCTCCGGACCGGTCCTCGTGGAGCAGTTTCTCGACCTGGAGCTCGAGCTTTCGGTCCTGGTGGCGCGTCGCGAAGACGGCGCCATGGCCACGTACGCCCCGGCGATCAATCATCACGAGTCCGGCGTGCTGGACTGGTCGGTGTGGCCGGCCATGCTTTCACCTGAGGTTTCGCACCGGGCCATGCGGGTAGCCGAGGGCATCGCGACGAGCATGGGGATCGTTGGACTGCTGGCCGTCGAGATGTTCGTCACCCGTGATGGGCGTCTCCTGGTGAACGAACTCGCGCCGCGGCCCCATAACTCCTTTCACCACTCGGAGCGCGGCGCGTCGACGAGCCAGTTCGAGCAGTTCGTGCGCGCCATCTGCGGTCTCCCACTGGGATCCGTGGATGCACTGCGTCCAGCAGCGATCGCGAACCTGCTCGGTGATCTCTGGGATGGCGGTGAGCCCGACTTCGCGTCAGCCATGACCATTCCGGACGTGAGACTTCATCTCTACGGCAAGGCGAGCGCGCGGCCGGGCCGGAAGATGGGGCACTTGTCGGCCATCGGGGCGACGGTCGAGGAAGCCAGGGAGAAGGTGCTGACGGCTCGAGAGCGACTGAGGCTCGCCAGGTAGCCTCTGAGTTTATCCCGCCGCCGCTTCGACGCCGCCGAACCGTCGCTCACGCCGGGCGTATTCGATCAGCGCCGCGTCCAGGTCCCGCGTCGTGAACTCTGGCCACAACCGGCGCGAGAACACCAGTTCCGCGTACGCGCACTCCCACAGCAGAAAGTCGCTCAGGCGTTGCTCGCCACCCGTTCGAATGAGAAGATCCACGTCGGCGACGACATCGTGGTCATGTGATGCCGCGGCAAGCGCCTCGGCAAAGCGGGTCCGCGTAATCGTGCCATCCACGCGCCGTGCAGCTACGCGGCTTGCCGCTTCGACAATCGCATCGCGCGCCGAATAGTCGACCGCGATCCGCAGGCGCATGTCGGTGCCGTGACGCGTCGCGTCTTCGGCCGACTCGATCGCCCGCAATAACGCCGGCGCCAGGCGGTCCCGCCGGCCGACCACCGACAGCCTGATGCCGGCGTCGATGCACCGCGGAACCTCCGCCGCGAGGTACCGGCGGAACAGCCCCATCAGCGCGCCGACTTCGTCGCCAGGTCGGCGCCAGTTGTCGGAAGAGAACGCGTAGAGTGTGAGCACCGGAATTCCGGCGCGGCGCGCGTGCTCGACGACGCTCCTGACCGTGCGTGCGCCGGCGAGGTGGCCCGTGGTCCGCGGCCGTCCGCGCTGACTCGCCCACCGCCCGTTGCCATCCATGATGATGGCCACGTGGCGTGGAAGGGCAATCGAGGGTACGACAATGCGACCCTCTGGCCTCTGGGCTCTGGCCTCTGGCCTCATTTGCTTCGTGTCGCTTTGATGATCGCTTCCATGTGATCCAGATAGCGCTCCAGCGCTCGCCTGCCCGGCGCGGTCAACGAATACTCGGTCCGAGGGATACGTCCCTCAAACGATTTGCGGCACGCGATGTAACCCGCGTCTTCCAGCTTCCTCGCGTGCACGCTCAGGTTGCCGTCGGTCGTCTGCATTAACGCCTTGAGCTCGTTGAACGAGAGCGACTCGTTCACCGCCAGCGCGCTCACGATTCCCAGGCGTTGCCGCTCATGAATCAGACGATCGAGACCAGACGCCTGCGCGTCGCCCTTGCCGCGCTCCACTTTCGGCGCCGCGGGGGCCTCGCGACCTCCCCCGCTCCGCCGGCGGTCATCCGCCAATGCACTGCGCTTACCCACCGTACCTCCTCGCGATGAAGAAACCGAACACGATGTGAAGCGCGCCGAATCCAGCGAGCATCATCCAGTTGGCCGCGGACGCGGGAAGCAGGAGCGTCGCCACGCCCGCCGCCATGAACGAAACGCCCATCACCGGAACCACCGGCACCGACAGCGCCCCGCCGGCCGTGACGCCGGCGCCGTAGAGCAGCAACCAGGTTCCAACCAACAGGTCGCGCGGCGCGGCGGGGGTGAGCGCCGCGGTGAGGATTGCCCCGGCCAGCAGGGTGGGGGTGAACGCCAGCGCGAACTTTCGACCGGGCCCCGAGACCATCGGTAGCCCGAGGGCGCGCGCTTTGCGCGCCGTCAACGACAGCTCGATCACGACAGCGGCAGCGGCAGCGGCGACCCACACCGTGATCCATCCGGATGCGTCGGCCTGGCGCGCGGCAAGGAACGAAGCGACCAGTGCGATTCCACCAATCGCCACGATCCCGATGCCCGAGACGGCGGTGAACGAACCGGCGCGCTCCATCGCCTGCCTGATGAAGGTCAGGTTGTCGAGCGCCCTGTCGTGCAGTGCCGGCGGCTCAGCCGGTTCCGGTGCTGCAGCTGGTGGTGCGGTACGCGCCTGGGTCACGACCCGAAGTCTCACGGGTCCTTACCCTTGTTGTCAAGTACTTTGCGTCACCAAGTAACCCCCAGTACCAAGTCCCCAGTCCCCAGTCCCCAGTCCCCGCTA
>Ga0209640_10000597_pt1 | contig 28421 bp, 32 predicted proteins | sample RifCSP10_1_FD_184018 | JGI IMG/M metagenome (GOLD analysis project Ga0209640, IMG submission 184018) | Soil microbial communities from Rifle, Colorado - Rifle CSP2_sed 10_1 (SPAdes) (version 2) | ecosystem: Environmental > Terrestrial > Deep subsurface > Rock core/Sediment | place: Rifle... | reverse complement strand
CCCCAAGCCACCAAGCTGGACGAAGTCCCATTCGACGAGATGCTGGAATTGTCCGCCGGGGGCGCCCGCGTCCTCATGTCACGGGCGGTGGAGTTCGGGCGCCGCTTCGAGATACCGATCCATGTTCGATCGTCGTTTCATGACGGCGAGGGCACCTGGGTGCGTGAGTCGGCAATGGAACAGGCGATCGTCAGCGGCATTGCCCATGATCGGTCAGAGGCGAAACTGACGGTGAACCGAGTTCCCGACCGCCCGGGGGTTGCTGCATCGTTGTTCGGGTCATTGGCCGCGGCCAATGTCAACGTGGACATGATCGTCCAGAACGTCTCCCACGATGGGACCACCGACATCAGCTTCACGGTGCCTCGCATCCATGTTGTCGATGGTGAGCGAATCGCCAAGCAGGTGGCAGGCGAGATCGGCGCCGAGTCGGTTGACGTCGACCCGGACATCGCCAAGGTGTCACTGGTCGGGGCCGGGATGAAGAGCCACCCTGGCGTGGCCGCCAGGGTGTTCAAGGCGCTCTCCGAGGCCGGTATAAACATCGAGATGATCTCCACGTCGACCATCCGCATCTCCTGTGTGATCAGGGCAGGCCAGGTCGAGCAGGCAGTGCAGGCTCTCCACTCCGAGTTCCAGCCGCCCACAGTCTCCGAGGAGGTAGGGGCGTGAGTGACCGGGCCGTGGCCATCGTTGGTGCTACCGGCGCGGTCGGGCTCACCATGCGGGCCGTCCTCGAAGAGAGCGACTTTCCGCTTGGGTCACTGCGGCTGCTGGCGTCGGAGCGCTCGGCGGGCACTGTGGTCGATACCAGTTGGGGTGAAGTCGAGGTGGAGGACCTCGCCACCGCCGACCCGGCCGGGATCGACATTGCGCTTTTCTCTGCCGGTGGTGATCGCTCCCGCGCCCATGCTCCTCGGTTTGCGCAAGCCGGTGCCGTGGTGATCGACAACTCGTCGGCCTTTCGGATGGATCCCGATGTGCCGCTGGTCGTAGCCGGGGTCAACGACTCCAGGGCCAGGGCCCACCGGGGGATCATCGCCAACCCGAACTGCACCACGATGACGCTGATGATGGCCGCCGGGCCTCTCCACAAGGCCGCCGGTCTGCGCAACATGGTGGCGACGTCGTATCAATCGGTCTCGGGCTCGGGGCATCAGGGGGTGGTCGAACTGATCGAGCAGACCGACCGTTTGCGACCCGACCTCGATTCGTTGATGACCGGTGGCTGGGTCGATCCCGCTCCCAGGTTGTACGCCCGACCGATCGGGTTCAACGTCCTGCCCTACGCCGGCTCGGAGGCCGAGCAGGGATACACCGATGAGGAGTGGAAGCTGGTCAACGAGTCGAGAAAGATTCTCGAAATACCCGATCTGGCGGTCGAGCCGACATGTGTTCGGGTCCCGGTGTTGGTAGGCCACGGTGTCGCCGCCACACTTCGCTTTCAGCGTCCGCTGGACGTCGAGGAGGCCCGCGAGATCCTGGCTTCGGCCCAGGGTGTCCAGGTATGGGAGGACCGGGTGCCCACTCCGCTCGACTCCGCAGGGATCGACGATGTGCTCGTGGGTCGGATCCGCCCCACTCTGGGTGAGCCGGGTGGGATCAACCTCTGGGTGGTGGGCGACAACCTGCGCAAGGGAGCTGCCCTGAATGCGGTGCAGATAGCCGAGCTGTTGGTCGACTGACCCGTCCTTCGGTTGCACTTGGTCTATGAGTGGGCGCGCCTAGTTGTCTGGGGAGCGCAGCAGTGCGGACATTTTGCGTCGGAGCTGCGGTGGAGCATTGCGAAGCCCGAGATCCAGGGCGAATTGGGCATCGTCGGTGACGTCGAGGATGATCTCCTCGCCCTCGGCCCTGATGTGGAATCCGTCCAGATGTGGTGACACCCGTATCTGGTCCCGTTGCCAGTCAGCGACCTCGACATCCCCGGACCTCATGGTGAATCGATCGTCCGTGAGATCGATCAACACATGGATCGGCTCGTCGTCGGTCCAGCTCAGCCGGAGCTGTGCGTCGTAGGCAGCCATTTTCCTCCCCTTTGCAGGCGCAATGCCGGCTACCCCAAAGGTTATAGCTAGTCACATGGTGCATAAGGGGGTTTGTCGGTTGACGCGAATGGGCTAGACCCGTGGCAACGCCTACCATCTCGCTCAATCGGGACGTGGCGCAGCTTGGTAGCGCGCAGCGTTCGGGACGCTGAGGTCGTGGGTTCAAGTCCCACCGTCCCGACCACAAAAACCTGAGGTGCTGTTCAGAGGCTTGCCGCAAGGCCTCCGACTAGCACCTTGGTCGTTTCATCGAACATTTATCGAACATCCAGATGTGGGGCCAGCTCGCTGGGCACTGTCGCGTTCACCAAGAGCGCCCAGAATCATGAGTTGTGTCTAGGGGAATCCCTGTTCGAGCAACTGGTGTATCTCAGGCCGGGGGCAGCCCTGAGTGGCTTGCCAGACCTGTCCGCAAGAGCGGTCTTGCCGAGATCGGTGGCGCCGCTGAACAGGATCAAGCGATCACCCACTGGGTCGTAGAAGAACGACATGAGCTGCCCGAGCCAATTGAAGTGTCCCATCGTCATGGTCCTTGGCGTCAGTCGCTCACGGTGATCGGGCCGGCAGCCCATATGTCTCCAGGGGCACCGCTCTCCTCGATATGGATGCAGGCCAGTGCGTAGGTTCCAGGTCCAGCATCGATGTCGAGGTCTGCGATGGCGTCAACCTCTGCCGATGCCTGGCCTACGAGGGACGCGAACGAGTTCGGGGGTCCTTGGTGAGGCTCTCCCGCTCGGTTACGTCTGCGCTCCTCGTCGATGTGAGCTACGAACTCGTCGTATCCGTGCCCTTCATCCAGCAGGAATGCATCGAGGTTGAACCGGCCCGTGTTCTTCTGTCTCAGCCGGAAGGTCAAGTCACCCACCGGGATCTCCGACGGACCGGCGTACTCACACCCGGCCGAGGTGAGAGTCACACCGCCGACGACGACGCCACCGAGCGGAGACCAGGTGTTGGCGGACGGGTCGTACAGCCAGGTGTCGTCATGGAAAAGGGGGTCGCGGCGGGGTGCACCGCCGAAGAACACGACCTTTTGCGTCGCAGCGTCATAGGCCATCGAATGCCAGGAGCGGAGACCAGGAGAGAATTCTGGTGCCATCTCGGTCCAGGTGTTGGTGTTGTAGTCGTAGGCCCAGGTGTCGTCGTGTCCGACGTTGTCGCCCCCGCCGTAGAGGATTATGCGATCGGTCCTCGGGACGTAGGCCATGGAGTGGTTGTCACGTGGCTCGGGCCCCTCAGGGGGAGTCATCTCGGTCCAGGCGTTGGTGTTGTAGTCGTAGGCCCAGGTGTCGTCGAGCTCGCCGGTGCCGTACCCGCCGAAGAGGATGATCCGATCCGACTCGGAGTCGTACGCCATCGCAAACAGGTCCCGGCCCGGGGGACTGGTCGCGGGCCTCATCTCCTGCCAGGTGTTGCTGTTGAAGTCGTATGCCCAGATGTCACCCGGCTCATCGAAAGTGATGATTCGATCGGATTCGGCGTCATAGGACAATTTCGCGAGGGAATCCGGGCCCTCGTCGAACTCCAACTGGCTCCACTCGGCTGAGGTTGGGTCGAACGCCCAGACCTCTCGCACCTCCGTCCACCCTTCCAACGTTCCGCCGATGAGGATGACGCGCTCCGACTCGGCGTCGTATGCGGCTCCTTCGCCCCAGGGTGGCGACGGGCAGCGAGTCAAGTTGGTCCAGCTGGCCTGTGAAAGTGTCCAGGTGTCGGTGAGCACCTCGCCTCCCAGCGGAGGTGGAGCGGTCTCTCCGCCGAAGAGCAGGACACCTCCCTCTGCTCCCAGCGTCACCATGGGGGCGAAACCTCGCGCTGGAGGTGTTGTCCCGGCTACGAGCTCCTCACACGAGGGCACAGAGGTGGTCGGTGCCACCGTGGTCGCCGTTTCCACAGTCGTGGTGGTTTCGACGGTCGCCGTAGTCACCGGCTCGGCGGTTGCTGTCGGAGGTGGTTCCGTCTGCTGCGCTCCCGTACACGCAGTGAGAATCACGGTGAAGCCGGACAGCCAAAAGATAGCGGGTTTGCGGATTCTCATCTCTGCCTCCTCGTCACAAGATGGGGCATCCAGGCGTCGCCCTGTGGCGGCGCTTGGTTCACCCGAACCCTCCAATCCAGTAACTCCCTTCGGCGAGGGCGATGGCGTGGTCACCATCGATCGAGCAACCCCAGTTAGCACCATCGGGTGGGTCGAAGAGCGGGGCCAGTTGCAATGAGTCCCATGACCTCAGATCCCTGGAGATGTACACATGACAGGAGGTGTCATCACCCTCGACGACCATCATCCAACCAAAGCTCACCCTCGTCGGCCCGGCCGCCACTCCGCCCTCGATCTCCACCCCGACCCCGTCCCAGACTGCTCCGTCGGTGGAGACGAACAGCCGGGCACCGGAGTCGTCTTCGAGACGGAGGGACACGGAGTCTTCGTCTCCCTGTACGTCCAAATCCCGGGCGAAGCCATCCAAATCGAACGACAATCCAGTCTCGGTCCAGTTGGCGCCGTCGATCGACCGCCAAATGCGGATGATCGAGCTTCGATTCTGCTCTTCCCAATCCGGCCGCACCGAGGCGACCAGGACGAATTGGTCACCAAACGCAGTCCCATCGACGTAGTCGACGGCTCGACCTGACCAAGGTGGCTCCACCCATCCTGAAGTCTCACCGTTGTCGACGAAGAGACCCCAAATCTCAGGCTCCCAACGGCCGGAGGCGACTCTGGAACCCTCCCCGACCAGTTGCTGTGCTGAGATAGAGGCGTCGGGCGGAACCAACCTGAGCGCGAGCTCACCCGTGTCGCGGCGGCGAAACTCGACGGCTCCCGCCACTAAATCCACGTCGAGGACGTGGCCGCCGTCAAACTCGATCGCCCGTTCCCCTTCGATCCACCCCGGAAGGCCCGAGGGAAGGCGTGAGCCCAGAGTCTCCCAATCGAAGGTGCCACCGATTGATGCCGTCGAGACCGCAACCTGGCCGACCACGGCAGAGCCAGAAGTGTCGTGCTCGTGCCAATCGACTTCTGGCAACCCCGGATTGGGAAAAGCAGGGGTTTCGAAGGTTGCCGGCCGAAAGGATGGGTTGAAGAGCGCCTCCATGTCGGCGAGTTCTCCGTCGTACCGCAGCGTGGTCCAGGTTCCCAACGATGTCTCCACGGTTCGGACCTCCGCAGGTTCGAGACCATCTACTTCCATCGTTGTTGGGTCGGACGGAACTGTGGGCAGCGTCGACGCTGCTGTGATGTCTGTAGCTAGTTCTCCCTCTTGTGTGGTGACGCTGGTGCTCGGAACCGTGGGAGGGCGCACCGGCTGGTCCACAACCGGGGAACCTTGTTGACTGGAGGCGAGGTATGTCAGCACGCCCAGCAGGACCACCAGCACCGCAACTGCGATCGCGACCAGAGGCCCGTTCCACCGCCGACGCGGTTGGCTGTCTCGAGACACGAGTCTTTCCATCAGCTCCTCAGGGCTCACGTCCGGGTAGCGCTCGTCGAGCCGCGTGGCGTATTCCCGAATCTGCGTGGTGAGATCAGACATTCGCATCCACCTTCAGGTCGTGGCGCAGCTTGGTCATGCCTCGTTTGACGTGGGTTTGGACGGTTCCAGTGGCCAGGTCGAGATGTCGAGCCACTTCCCGATAGGTCCATCCGAACCCATGGATGAGAAGGATGGCCACTCGCTGGTTCTCCCCGAGACGAGCCAGCGCCCCGGCCAATGCAGGCTCCACCCATGGTTCCTCTCCGCCGGCGATTTCAGGATCGGTGAAGAGGACCTTCCGCCGTAGTGTGGAGATGCCCCGGTTGCGGCCCACCTTGTACAGATAGCCAGCGGGGTTCTCCATGTTCTGGAGTCGCGGCCAATTCTCCCATGCCCAGGCCAGTGCTTCGCAGGTGGCTTCCCGGCCGGCCTCGCCGCCGAGGGCGGCGATGAGCGACTGTTTAAGCCGAGGGCCTACGCGCCGAACGAATCCGGTGAAGGATTCGGACGTCTCGTCATCCGGCATCAAGCCTCCAGAACAGCTACGAAACTACAGACGCTCCTGAAGGCCCCCTTGTAAGACCGGATTTCTCCAGATCATGCGATCCCATCGACCGACCCCCAACGGTTCACAGCGCATAACCCAGATCCCGAGTGTTATCGCCCATATCGGAAACCGACCGAATCAAGACACTTCGTCGGACTGGCTTTGAGGGCAGGCGGTCGCCGTCCCCGAAGTCCGGACATCCATGCGCGACCGATTCCGTTTCTCGCTATTACGTATTACGATATTGTGATGTGGAGATCCACCGGCCGGCTCGCAGGCACGGAATCCTCGACGCCGCCATCCTCCACGCCCTCGACCATGCCTTCACCGTCATCGACCTCGAACCCGACGCCGACCCACCGAAGGTCCTCGCCATCGGACCCGACCACGCCGGCAATCTGCTGGAGATCATCTGGCTCGAACTCGCCGCCGACGTCAACCTCGTGATCCACGCCATGCCTCTCCGTCCGACCTTCTACCACCTGCTCCCACAGACCAGGGAGGACATGCCATGACCGAACCGAAGACCCATCGCACCCGCGGCGGCCGCACCCTCACCGACGAAGAGATCGACGCCCTCGCCACCGAGGTCGCCGAAACCGACTATGACGCCGAGGTCCTCAAGACTCGGCGTCGGGGTCGACCCTCGATGGGATCAGGCCCGGCCGACGTCGTGCCGGTCCGCATCGACCCCGAGCTGCGGGCCGCGATCGAGGCCCGCGCCGAGGCCGAGCACACCACGACCAGCGAGATCATCCGCCAAGCAATCCGCCGATTCCTCGAGATCGCCTGACCGAGTGACAGTCCCTTCGGCGCGCCACGCGTCGCATTCAGGCCTCAGGCCGGCACCTCGGTCGTTTCATCCCGCGTCCATGCGCTCGACATCGCCGGCTCATGGACTTGTTCCAGCGCTTATGAGGTCAAACGGCGGTAGGTGACCATGGCGAAGGTGTAGGCGACGATGAGGATGCCGACACACCAGGCGAGGGCGATCCAGATGTCGGTGCCGACCGGCTGCTGTGTGAACAGGTTGCGGAGCGCGTTGACGATCGACGTCACCGGCTGGTTCTCGGCGAACGCGCGCACCGGGCCGGACATGGTGTCGGTGGGCACGAATGCCGAGCTGATGAACGGCAGGAAGATGAGCGGGTAGGAGAATGCACCGGCACCGTCTGCGGTCTTCGCGGTCAGGCCGGGGATGACGGCCATCCATGTCAACGCCAGGGTGAACAGGATCAGGATCCCGGCGACAGCGAGCCACGTCAGCACGCCCGCCGGTGAGCGGAAGCCCATGAGGACGGCGACGAGCACGACGACCACAAGCGAGACGAGATTGGCCACGAGCGAGGTCAGCACATGCGCCCACAGCACCGACGACCGTGCGATCGGCATCGACTGGAATCGCTCGAAGATGCCGCTCTTCATATCCAGGAATAGCCGGAATGCGGTGTAGGAGATGCCCGAGGCAATGGTGATGATCAGAATGCCCGGCAGCAGGTAGTTCACATACGAATCCGACCCTGAGTTGATGGCGCCGCCGAACACGTAGACGAACAGCAGCATCATGGCGATCGGTGTGACCGCGGTGGTGATGATGGTGTCCAGGCTGCGGGTGATGTGGCGCAGGGAACGTCCTGTGAGGGCGGTGGTGTCATCGAAGAAGTGCGTGGTCATCATTGTTCCTTACTCGTCCATACCGACGCTGCGGTCGTTGCCAGCGTCGCTGTCCTTGCCGTTGTCACCGACGATGGCGAGGAAGACGTCCTCGAGGGTCGGCTGCTTCTCGACGTATTCGACCTTGGCGGGTGGGAGCAGTTGCTTGAGCTCGGTGAGGGTGCCGTTCACAATGATCCGACCCTCGTGGAGGATCGCGATCCTGTCGGCGAGTTGTTCGGCCTCGTCGAGATACTGCGTTGTGAGCAGCACCGTCGTGCCGTGCCCGGCGAGTTCCTTGACCGCCTGCCACACCTCGATGCGCCCTTGCGGGTCGAGTCCGGTCGTCGGCTCATCGAGGAAGATGACTTGCGGATTGCCGATGAGGCTCATCGCGATGTCGAGGCGGCGGCGCATGCCACCCGAATACGTCGACACCCTCCGCCCCGCCGCATCGGTCAGCGCGAAGCGAGCGAGCAGATCATCCGCGATCGTCCCCGAGTCTTTGAGGTGCCGCAGCTTGGCGATCAGCACGAGGTTCTCCCGCCCGCTGAGGATCTCGTCGACGGCCGCGAACTGTCCGGTGAGGCTGATGGACTCCCGCACGTCGCCAGCCTGTGTAGCGACATCGAAACCGTTGACGCTGGCAGTCCCCGCGTCGGCCCGGAGCAGCGTGGACAGGATCTTCACGATCGTGGTCTTGCCCGCCCCGTTCGAGCCGAGCAGGGCGAAGATGCTGCCCGGCCCCACGTCGAAGTCCACGCCGCGCAACGCCTGCAGCTCCTTGTACGACTTCTCCATGCCCTGCACCTGGATCGCAGGTCCCTTGTCAACATCCATAACCATTTCGCATACCTCTGGTTTTCAAATACTTATGGTATTCAAAGTCTAAGGGTATGTCAAGTGCTAACCTGGGTGGCATGGCAGAGGGCCTCCCACCGGTCCCACTCACCCGGGCCGAGCAGCAATCCCGCACCCGGGCCGCCCTGGTCGCGTCAGCGCGCCGGGTCTTCGCCCGTGATGGGTTCCACGGCGCCAACCTGACGGCCATCGCTCGTGAGGCTGGTCTCACCAAGGGGGCCGTCTACTCGAACTTCGACAACAAGGCCGACATCTTCCTCGCGGTCCTGGATGACGATCTGGCCTACTTCGAACCCGAGACATGGGACCCGTTGGCGAAGTACGCCTCCGTTCCCAGCCTGTATGGCCAGAGTGTGCGTTTGCCTGGTCTCGCCGCCGAGGAACGAGAGGCCCTCGGATTTGGACTGGCAACACTCGAGTTCGCCGCCGCGGCCGCCCGGGACCAGGAACTCTCCGATGCGCTGAGCGAACGGCTGGGTCGGCTCCTTGCCGGGTTCGAGGTCATCGCGCGCACGGACCGACGTGACGACGACCCGTTGAGTGTGGAGCAACTGGGCACCATGCTCTGGGCGTTCGAGCAAGGTGCCGCCATCCTCTGGCTCATCGGCCAGATGAGCATCGACGCCGACACGTTGCGCGGGGTGATGCTGAGGATGCTCCATCCCGGCGGGGAAGAGGTCTAATCAGTTACGGACCCGGCTCTACACGCGCCGGGTCATTTCACACACCCGGACCTCATTTCGGACCTGTTTGGTCGCCGCGCGAGGTGCGCCACAGGACAAGCGATCCTGCAAGGAGTCCCAGCCCGACCAGCATTGCAGGCCACTGAGGATTTTGAGATCTAGGGCGTCCCGGTTCGACGACTGTGAGCGACGTGGCCTCGAGATAGGACTCACCTTGTCTGGCGGGATCGTGGTGTTTCCAGACTCCTGTGACCCTTACTATCGGACCGCGGTTGCGATAGCCGCCAGGCGGGTCAAGTCCTTCACCGAGCTCGAATGGCATCCGTACACCAACTCCGGTGTTGCCGCCGGTTGGCTCACCCCCGTTGACAATCGGGGCATGCACGTAGTCGTCACCGTTGAGCTGGGTCCACATCCAACCGTCCTGGCGGAACCCGTAATCGCCGACCAGCTCACCCTCGACTGTGACTTCGGATCCGGCTAGTGCTTCCGAGTCGGCGATCAGCTCTGAGACCGTGGTCGCTTCGGCCGCCGACGCCATGCCTGAAAAGGAAAGGCAAATCGTCGCGATGATGACAAGCCGGGTGGTTCGCGTCATTTGCCCCGCACCGCCGCATAGGAGAATCCGATCAAGGAGAAGAGGGCGAGGAACTCGAGCCGGCCTGCCCACATCTGCAGCATGTAGACGATCTGGAGGAGCGTGGGCATGGATGGGTCGGTGACTCCGACGGAGAGTCCGATGGTCGCCGAGGCGCTGACCGATTCGAAGAGCGCCTGTTGGAGAGGGATCCCGTAGGCCACGCCGACTCCCGTTCCGAGCAGGTAGAGGGCAACGTAGAGGAGGGATATGGTCATCACGGCCATGACCGTGTCGTGGGTCAGGTGTCGCTTGCCCGATTGGTAATAGGTGTTTCCCACCACGGCTCGCTCTGGGAGGAGGGCCTGTTTCACTTGATTGATGACGGCCTTGATCGTGAGCCCGATACGGAGGGCCTTGACGCCTCCAGCCGTGGAATTGCCCATGCCACCTAGAGCCATGGCGAGGGCCATGCCCCCGAAGGCGAGACCACCCCACCCGGAAAGCTCGGTGGAGGAGATGGTCGCCCATCCCGTCGTGGTGTGCGCGGAGAAGATCTGGAAGAGCCCTTGCCTGGTCAAACCCGTGATGTCGGTGAAGGCCGCGGTTGCTGCCAGACCGAGGAGGGTGAGGAGGAGTGTGAATCCGAAAGTGGAGAGGATGGTGCGGGTCTCCAGGTTGGCGATTGCGTCCCGGCGGGGTCCCCGCCATAGAGAGTGGTGGAGGCCGAATGACATCACTCCTGCCACCATCGAGATCGCAGCTACGGCCTCGAAGATGGCCGAGTGGTAGTAGCCGATGCTCGTGGACTGGGGAGCGAAGCCGCCGGTGCTGAATCCGGCGAGGAACATGGTTATGGCATGGAACGCGGCCCGGTGGACCTCGAACCCGAGCACCAACCACCCCACGAGGGTCAGGGCGGCTACGACCACGACGAGGTGGACTGCTGCCACCGTCCAGATGAATCGCGATATGGACGTGACTGAGGGGAGGAAGCGTTCGCCACGCCCCTCGCCCAAGTAGAGGGTTATGCCACCGGGACCGGCGAACACGGTGAGCGCAGCAACGATGATGCCGAGTCCGCCGAGGAACTGGAGGAGGTGGCGCCAGAAGTTGAGTGAGGTGGCGAGATGATCGAGGTCGCTGATCACTGCCAAACCTGTGGTGGTAAGCCCGGAAACAGAGTCGAAGACGGCATCGAGCGGCGTGCCAAAGTGTCCCGACAAGACAAAAGGGATGGCTCCTATCAGTGGCACTACGAGCCAGGTGAGAGCAACCACCACCATGCCGTGGCTCCAGTCGAGCTTCGGATGGCGGGGAGCGAGCCGGCTTCCGAGCACCCCCAGAGCGGTGAATACGCCGATCATCAGCAAGAAGGATCCGAATGGGTGCCACTCGGCTGTGAGGACCGCCCAGAGGAGGGGAAGACATCCCGCTGCGGCGACGATCAGGGAGATGCGGCCCAGGTAGTAGCCGATGACCTTGAAGTCCGATTTGGTCGGTTTGACCAGCACGTCAGACGACGGCGAGGACGACGACCGACACGATCAACGCCAGACCGGCGAGTGCGGCGACTGTCAGTCCTTCGATGAAGAACATGGCCAGTCCGCCGGCGACACCGCGGAGACTGGTCCACCGGTGACCGCGTCCGCTCCTCACTTCTTTCGATGATTCCGGTAGCCAAGCGCGGCGCGAACCGCGTCCTCGAGATCCACGCTGCTGACCGCCGTCACCTGGTCTCCCGGTCGCAGTTGAGTAGTTGCGGTAGGAACCCGGACTTCGTTTTCGCTTACCACGGCAACGAGGAGGGATTCGCTTGGGAGACGAATCTCTGCCACCGGCCGAGCCTCGAAGTGGTCAGGTATGTCGACCTCGTATACCGAGATTTCGCCTCGTCCCAGCAGTGTCACATGCCGAAATTCGGGCACTTCGACCTCTCTGGAGATGAGTGTCGCCATGACATCGGTCACGGCTACGACCGCGATCTTGAGCGCCTCGAATGTGGGTCGGTTCAGCGGGTTGTTGAGCCTGGCCAACACCCGACGGGCTCCCAACGTCAATGCCAACTGGCATGCCACCAGATTGACTTCGTCCAGTCCGGTCACTGCGAGGACCCAATCCGCTCGGCTCGTGTCCGCAGCTTTCAGAAGATTGACGTCGGTGCCATCGCCCTCCAGGACGAGGGCCTTCGATTCATCGGTGAGTGTCTGGGCGCGGCCATGGGCTTCTTCGATGACGCTGACGACATGGCCTGCCTCGTGCAACTCGCGGGCAAGGAAGGATCCCACCTTGCCTCCGCCGATCAGCGTGACCCTCATAGTGCGCCGCCCTTCGTTGCCAGGTACTTGCGAATCCGCTTGCGGGCTCCGCTGCGCGCGGCGGCTACAACGACGTCACCCTCGGCGAGCCGAAAGTCGTCATCAGGGATGAAGGTTCTGTTTCCCCGGGTCACCGCGGCGATGCGAAGCTCGTCGGGGAATTCGAGCTCGGCGACCGCCATACCGGCGCCGTCGGACCCGACTACCACGTCGACGATTTCTACGTCACCGCCCGAGAATGTGACGTGGAAGCTGAACTCTTCTCTGACCAGCTGTTCGTGGATGACCTTCGAGGTGAGTTTGGCTCCCGGTACGTATTGGACGTCGAGAGCTCGATAGGCATCCTCTCGGGCCGGGTCGTCGAGACGGGCGATGGTCTTGGGCACACCGAACACCCGCTTGGCCACCTGGACGGCCATCGCGTTGGAGTTGTCCGAATCGGTGGCGGCGACGAAGGCGTCGGCTAGCTCGATGCCGGACTCGCGAAGCACGCGGACGTCGTAGCCGAGTCCCTCGTGTGTGGTGCCGTTGAAGGTGGATCCGAGACGCTCGAAGACCGCCGGTCGACTGTCGATCACCGAGACGTCGTGACCCTCCTCGGATAGCGTCAGAGCCAGGTCGCTTCCCACCCGTCCGCAACCGGCGATCACGATTCTCATCGCCGTCCCCTGATCCGCGTCGGTGTCACCATCTCGTTGGCCCCGGGAGTCCTCGACCAGCGTGAGAGGTAGCGGAGGTCAATCAACAGCTGCACGGCCTCGAGTGAACCCCAGAGAGACCGACTCTCAATTGGCGCGAAGGGTCGTCGTCATACGGTCGTTCTATTGCCTTCCCACACCAACAGAGACGTTCTTTACGTGAATCCGACGCGACTGGACGGTCTCTTTACGGGATCGCCACGCGGCCCAATGGGATCAGCCGGACTTCGTCCTGGTGGAGTTATGTGCCGTGATGAAGACGTAGGTATTCGTTCAAGTCCCGTCTGGAACGCGTTGAGATCGGTGCGGTTGGGCCTCGACGGATCTAAACCGAGACATGTGAGACATCTCGAACCAGGGTTGACATGGCCGACATCGTGTATCTGATCGGCGGCGGCGTGTTCATCATGGTCGCGGCCTTCTACACCCGGTTCTGTGAGCGTTTGATCTCGTCCCAGGAAGAGCAGGGGTGATGGTCGAGAACCTGATCGGTCTTGCGGTGGTCGTCGGGCTGGTCGTCTATTTGATCGTTGTTCTCATCGACCCGGAGCGGTTCCGATGAGCGGCTGGTTGTTTCTCGGGATCCTGGCTGTGACGACGGTGATCCTGACACCGGTCTTGGGAAGGTATCTCGCCACGGTGTACGGCGGTGGCCCCACTTTCGGGGATCCTCTCTTCGGTCCTCTGGAGCGTGTCGTCTATCGGATAACTGGAGTCGACCCGGAGTCCGAACAGCACTCGACCAGCTACCTGTGGTCGCTTCTGGCTTTCACCGCCGCGTCGCTGGCGATTCTGTACGCGATTCTTCGTCTCCAGGGGACGCTTCCCTTCAACCCGACCGGGATGCCCGGTGTCGACCCGGCACTGGCGTTCAATGCCGCCGTCAGCTTCGTGACCAACACCAACTGGCAGAACTACGGTGGCGAAGCGACTCTGTCGCATCTGTCCCAAATGGTCGGTCTGACCGTGCAGAACTTTGTCTCGGCGGGAGTCGGCCTCGCGGTCCTGGCTGCGTTCATTCGTGGGTTGACCCGCAACGAGTCCAGGGACGTGGGGAACTTCTGGGTCGATCTCACCAGAAGCGTGACCCGGATCCTGCTTCCCCTGTCCGTGATTCTCGCATTGATACTCGTCTCCCAAGGCGTGGTGCAGAACCTCTCCGGATTCTCCACCATCGAAACGCTGGAGGGCGGAACACAGGTGATCCCGGGCGGGCCGGCCGCGAGTCAGGTCGCCATCAAGCAGTTGGGCACTAACGGCGGCGGCTTCTTCAATGTCAACTCCGCGCACCCCTTGGAGAACCCGAATGGAGTCACCAACTTCATTTCCACGCTGGCACTTGTCCTGCTGCCGTTCGCCACGGTCGACTGGTTTGGCCGTGCCAGCGGGAACCGGAGGAATGGCTATGCACTCATGGCAGCCATGGCGGTCCTATGGCTGGGGTCGGTTGGAGTCGCTGTTGTTGCAGAGTCCTCCGGCAACGCTGCTCTCGCGGATCTGGGTGTCGACCAGACGGTGACCGCCGAGTCTCCCGGCGGGAACATGGAGGGCAAGGAGGTCCGGTTCGGGCCGGAGCTGTCGGCGATCTGGGGAGCGTCGACCACGGCAACATCCAACGGGTCGGTCAATTCGATGCACGACTCGTTCACCCCGCTTGGCGGGCTTGTCACCATCGGCAACATGGTTCTGGGTGAGGTGAGCCCCGGAGGGGTGGGTGTCGGTCTCACCGGCATGCTCATGTTCGCCCTGCTCACCGTCTTCCTGGCTGGACTCATGGTGGGTCGGACTCCCGAGTTTCTCGGGAAGAAGATCGAGTCTGCCGAGGTCAAGCTGGTCACCCTCTATCTGTTGGCGATGCCGATCCTGGTGCTCGGGTTCGCAGCAGTCTCCATCTTCGTACCGGGTGCCCTCGACGCCAGGGCCAACCCGGGACCCCACGGGTTCTCCGAGCTGCTCTACGCCATCGCCTCCCCGGCCAACAACAACGGATCAGCCTTCGCCGGGTTCGGGTCCAACACGGGCTGGTACAACCCGGTGCAGGCACTATCGATGCTGGTAGGGCGGTTCTTTCTGATCATCCCGGTGCTGGCGGTCGGCGGCTCCTTGGGCGCCAAGACAACAGTCCCGGCAGGCGAAGGCACCTTCCCGACGGATTCGCCCCTGTTCGTGACGTTGCTCATCGGAGTGGTGCTCGTTGTCGCCGGGCTCACCTTCTTCCCCGCCCTGACGCTCGGCCCCATCGCCGAGGCTCTGGGGACCTGAGGGCGGACCATGAAGACACAGGCCAACCCCTGGGAGCCCACCATCGCCCAAGCAGCGGTTCGGGACTCGCTGGCCAAGCTCGCTCCTCGCCGGATGATCCGCAATCCGGTGATGTTCGTGGTTGAGGTCGGAGCCGTCCTCACCACAGCCCTCGTGGTGCGTGACCTCGTCGTCGGTGACGCCATCAGGTTCGGGCTTCAGGTGGCACTCTGGCTCTGGTTCACGGTGTTGTTCGCCAACTTCGCTGAAGCCATGGCCGAAGGACGGGGCAAGGCGCAGGCCGAATCTCTGCGGGCCGCCCGTTCCGAGACCATCGCAAGAGTACGTCTCGACGACGGAACCATGGAGGAGAAGCCATCGTCGCAACTGAAGGTGGGGGACGTCTGCATCGTGTCCGCTGGGGAGATCATCCCGGGCGACGGAGACGTGATCGAAGGTGTTGCCTCGGTGGACGAGTCGGCGATCACAGGCGAGTCGGCCCCAGTCATCCGCGAGTCGGGCGGGGACCGGTCCGCGGTCACCGGGGGCACGAGGGTCCTCTCCGATCAGATCGTGGTCGAGATCACGGTCGAGCCCGGTCAGACCTTCCTCGACCGGATGATCTCCCTCGTCGAGGGTGCCGACCGCCGCAAAACGCCCAATGAGATCGCCCTGACCATTCTTCTCGCCGGCCTCACCCTGGTCTTCGTGCTTGCGGTGGCCAGCCTGCAGCCTTTCGCCATCTATGCGGATGCCGCCCAGCCCGTGATCGTCCTGGTAGCTCTTCTGGTCACGCTGATACCGACCACGATCGGAGGCTTGCTGTCGGCTATCGGCATCGCCGGTATGGACCGACTCGTCCAGCGCAACGTCCTGGCGATGTCGGGCAGGGCGGTTGAGGCCGCCGGTGACTGCACCACTCTGCTGCTCGACAAGACCGGCACCATCACCCTGGGCGATCGCCACGCCACCCAGTTCGTGCCGACCCAGAGGTTCGGGGAACGCGATCTGGCCGAGGTGGCACGCTTGGCCAGTCTCGCCGACGAGACTCCGGAGGGGCGTTCCATCGTGACGCTGGCAGAGGACCAATTCGATCTCAGCGCGGGGGCCGCCGGTGCAGAGCTGATCCCCTTCTCGGCTTCGACGCGGATGAGCGGGATCGATCTCGACGGTCGTCAGATCAGGAAGGGCGCCGCCGACGCCATCACCACGTGGGTGACAACACGCGGCGGGATTGTTCCCGATGAGGCGCTGGCCGCAGTGGAGCGAGCAGCGGCAAGCGGGGCCACCCCCCTCATGGTGTCGAGTGATGGCGACGTGGTCGGTGTCGTCGTCCTCGAGGATGTCCTCAAGCCCGGAATGAAGCAACGATTCGATCAGCTCCGCAGGATGGGTCTGCGCACGGTGATGGTCACCGGTGACAACTATGTGACCGCCAGAGTGATCGGTGCCGAGGCGGGTGTCGACGACGTCCTCGCCGAGGCCACTCCCGAGGACAAGATGAGGTTCATACGTGACGAGCAGCGGGGCGGGCGTCTGGTCGCGATGAGCGGTGACGGCACCAACGACGCCCCGGCCCTCGCTCAGGCCGATGTGGGGGTGGCGATGAACACCGGTACACAGGCCGCCAAGGAGGCAGGCAACATGGTCGACCTCGACTCCGACCCCACCAAGCTCATCGAGATAGTCGAGATTGGCAAACAGCTCCTTATCACCAGGGGATCGCTGACAACCTTCTCCATAGCCAACGACGTGGCCAAGTATTTCGCCATCCTGCCCGCCATGTTCGTGCTCGCCTTCCCCGGCATGACGCGTCTCAACGTCATGGGTCTCGAGTCTCCCGAGTCGGCGATTCTCTCGGCGGTCATTTTCAACGCCTTGATCATCATCGCCCTCGTACCGCTGGCCCTGCGCGGGGTGCGGTACCGGGCCGCGGGTGCAGCATCGATCCTTCGCCGCAACGTCCTCATCTACGGTCTCGGTGGGCTTGTTGTTCCTTTCCTGGGAATCAAGGTGATCGACCTGGTCATCACCGCCCTGGGGGTCCTGTGATGAGAAGACAGCTCTGGCCGGCGGTGAAGATGATGGTTGTCATGACCGTGCTGACCGGCGTGATCTACCCCCTGGCCATGACAGGCATAAGCCAAGGCGTCTTTCCCGGACAGTCCAACGGCTCGCCTGTCGAGCACCAAGGTGAAGTCGTGGGATCACGGCTCGTGGGCCAGACTTTCTCGGGCGACGAGTTCTTCCATCCCCGTCCGTCGGCCGTGGATTACGACCCAACCGCCAGCTCCGGATCGAACCTGGGGCCGACCAACCCCGAGCTCGTCTCCGCAATCGAGGCCCGTGCTGTCCAGTACCGCCTCGACAACGGTCTGCCGCCTGCTGCCTCCATCCCGATCGACGCGGTCACCGCTTCGGCCTCCGGTCTCGACCCTCACATCTCGTTGGCCAACGCCACTCTTCAGGCACCACGGGTGGCTGCTGCCCGAGGGATGGACCTGGAGTCAGTGCTTCAACTCGTCGAAATCGCCACCATGGACCCTGCAGTCGGCGTGTTCGAGACCGCTTCGGTCAATGTGCTCGAGCTCAACATCGCTCTCGAGGAGGCAAGTTCATGAAGTTCAGCAAAGAAGCCATGACGTGGCGGCCCGTCGCCACCTACCCCGTCGCGGCATCGGTTGTCGGCTCGCTTCTGGCGGTGGCCGTCGGCCTGGCACTCATTCCCTTCCGAGAAACTCTGGGCAGCGTCAATGTTGTCCTCGTCATGGCCGCCCTCATCGTCCTGTCCGCCGAGTTCGGAGGTCGGTCCGCCGGGGTGATCGTCGGCGTTGTCGGGTCACTCGTCTTCAACGTGTTCCACACCATGCCCTATTACGCCCTGGTCATCGACCGCCCCGATGAGGCAGTCGCGGCGATCTTGTTGATTGCTCTTGGTCTTCTGATCGGGACTTGGCATAGGAAGACCGAGCCGTGACCCAGACATGAGTGTCGACCCGGCAGGCGTAGCGCTTGGCGTCTTGGTGCTGATCGGGTCGAGCGCAGCAGCGTGGTATCTCAAGAGGAGACTGGACGCCTCGACCGGCATTGAAGCGGCGGGATGGGCGATGACGCTGATGATTGCCAACGTCCTGCAACTCGTCGCCATTGTCGTGGTTCTCGCATCAGTATTCGAATGAGCAATCATCATGGTGATGGATGGGATTGACCGCACCGTGAAGCGAGGGAATCTCCGGGTTTACATCGGCGCCGCCCCCGGGGTGGGAAAGACCTATGCGGCCCTCGAGGAGATCCATGACCTGGTGTCCGAGGGCGTCGACGCAGTCGTCGGCTATGTCGAGACCCACGGAAGGGATGACACCGCCCGTTTGATCGAGGGTCTTCAAGTCGTGCCGAAAAGGAATGTGGAGCACCGGGGTGTGGAGTTCGAGGAGATGGACACCAAGGCGATCCTGGACCGGGATCCCGATGTCGCTCTGGTCGACGAGCTGGCCCACACCAACGTCCCAGGGTCAGGACATCCGAAACGTTGGCAGGACGTCGAGGACATCCTCGAGGCCGGTATCGACGTGATTTCGACAGTCAACATCCAACATTTCGAGTCATTGAATGACGTCGTCGAGGAGATCACCGGCGTCAGTCAGAGGGAGGTGATCCCGGACGAGGTGGTGCGCAGGGCAGATGAGATCCATCTGGTCGACCTCACCCAACAGGCGGTGAGAGAGCGAATGGCGGCCGGGAAGATCTATCCGGCGGAGCGGATCGATGCCGCCCTCGCCAACTTCTTCCGACCGGGCAACCTGGGTGCGCTCCGCGAGCTGGCATTGTCGTGGACCGCAGAACGGGTCGATGAGGCGGTGGACTCCTACCGCCGCGCCCACGGGATCGACCACCAATGGGAGACGAGGGAGCGGGTCGTGGTCGGGATAACCGGGACTGCGGGCGGCGATGACACCATCCGTCGGGCGGCCCGGATGGCGATGCGTTCCAAGGGCGAGATCCTCGGTGTGCACATCCGGTCCACTGAAGGTCTGAACCGTGCGCCGACACCTCAGTTAGACGACCACCGAGAGCTGCTCTAACGTCTCGGCGGCGAATACCACGAAGTGGCACATGCCGACATTGGGGAGTCACTCGTTTCGTTTGCCAAAGCCCACAATGCGACACAACTCGTGATTGGCGCTACCCGGCGCAACCGGTGGCAGGAACTCGTTGCAGGCTCGGTGATCCAACGTGTCCTCAGACTCGCCGGCGACATCGACGTGCATGTGATCTCCAATCCGGTGAGGGCCCGGGCAAGAGTCACGGCACGGGCATCACCTTTGCCGCCGCGGCGGCGCCTCTGGGGATGGATCGTAGGAGCGTCCCTGTTCGCAGTGGCCACCCTCTTGATGCTCGGCCAGCGGGAAGAGTTTGCCCTGCAAAATGTGCTCCTCGTCTACTTGTCGATTGCCGCTGTGGTGGCCTGGATCGGAGGGAGCTGGCCGGCGCTCACCGCCGCCGTCGTGGGCTTCGTCCTCGGGAACTATCTGTTCACGCCGCCTTTCCGCACATGGACCATCGCCAACCCGGCCGATGTCTTCGCCCTGATCGCCTTTGTCTTTCTCACCGGGCTCATCGGATTCCTTGTGGGAACGGCGGCCCGTCGATCTTCGGAGGCGGCTACCGCCAAGGCAGAAGCAGAGACTCTCGTCGGCTTGATCGGTGCAGGTGGCGAAGGTTCCGCCCTCAAACTGATCGAACGCCTTCAAGTTGCCCTCGATGCGGCGGGCATCACCCTGTTCGACGCCGCCGATCCGGTCCCTCGAGCGATCGCCAAGGCGGGTAGCAACCCACCCGACACAATCGAATCCGCCGACCGAACAATCACCGTGGGTGGAGGCGCCACCGTTGCCATAGTCGGCAGCTCGCTGGACGCGGTGGACGAGCGGCTCATCGCCGCGACGGCCACCGAACTGGGAACCGTCATCGACCGTGCCGAGATGGCCAATCATGTGGCCGAGGTCGACGCCTTGGAGCGGGCGAACGAACTGAGGACCGCGCTGCTCCGCGCAGTGTCCCACGATCTGAGAAGCCCGCTATCCGCAATCCAGGCCTCAGTGACGAGCATGCTCCAGGACGATGTCCAATGGCCACCCGAAAGCCAAACGGAGTTTCTCCAGACCATCAGCGAGGAGACGGAGCGGCTGAATCGTGTCGTCTCCGACCTGCTTGACGCGGGACGGCTGCAAACTGGGACCCTTCAGATTCAAAAACGGCCCACCGGGATCGAAGACGTCGTCTCCACGGTGGCTACCGCTTTCCGCGTCCAGCGCCACCGACTGTCCATGGACAGCGAAGTCGAACTTCCCGACGTCTCGACCGATCCGGTGCTGTTGGAGCGGATAGTCGAGAACCTGGTCCGGAATGCCCTCGATCACTCCCCGCCCGAAACCTCGGTCAGGGTTACTGCCGGACTGGTCGGCGACCGGATCGACCTGAGAATCATCGACCGCGGCTCGGGGATCGACCCAGACACGCGACAGATGATCTTCGAGCCCTACCGGTCCCTCGACGACAGCCACATGGCCGGAGTTGGGCTGGGGCTGGCAGTGGCCAAGGGTCTCGCTGACGCTCTCGGACATCAAATCACGGTTGACGACACACCGGGCGGCGGTACGACCATGATCCTGTCGGTCGGGCTCGGTGTATGACACGCGTACTCGTCGTCGAGGACGATCGGTCCTTGGTGCGCGCCTTGGCCAACAACTTGAAAGTCCGCGGGTACAAGGTCGACGTTGCCACCGATGGGGTTGCTGCGGTGAAGCGCGCTGCGGACAAGCGGCCCGATCTCGTGATCGTGGACCTCGGCCTTCCCGAGCTCGATGGTCTCGAAGTGATCCGCAGTCTCCGGGGCTGGACGGAGATCCCCATCATCGTCCTGTCAGCCCGTGGTAGCGAAGACGACAAGATCGAGGCTCTCGACGCCGGCGCTGACGACTACGTCGCCAAGCCATTCGGGATGGGTGAGCTCCTTGCTCGAGTACGCGCCGCACTCCGACGTGCGACTCCCAGCGACAGTATGGCGACCGTCGAGACTCCACACTTCAGCATCGACCTGGCGTCGAAGAAGGTCCGGGTGGGCGATGAAGAGGTTCATCTGACCCCGACAGAGTGGGGGATGTTGGAGATGCTCGTTCGGAACCCGGGTTCTCTCGTGTCCCAGTCGATGATCCTCCGAGAGGTTTGGGGGCCCACCTACGAGGACGAGACCCACTACCTGCGGTCTTACATCGCACAGATCCGACGGAAGCTCGAACCCGAGCCCTCCCGGCCCCGATACTTCATCACCGAGGCAGGGATGGGGTACCGCTTCGAACCGGCGTCGGGATCACACGGTCAGGTCTGACCCGCCCCTTCGAGGTTCCCGCGCTGCTCGCTCTCGGGGAGGAGATGGAATGGCACGCTGGTCACCGCGATACCGGGTTCTGCCGCCAGCACACCTTTGATCGCCAGTCCGGTCTGGTTGTGGAGAAGCTGCGTGACCCGCCCAGGCACCACGAACTCGGGGATCACAGCAGAGATGAGAGTGCCAGGTGTCGCGGCACGGCGCCTCTCCCTCAAGTAGGTGACAAGCGGGTCGACGATGCTTCGGAAAGGACTGGCGATCACCTCGAGTTCGAACTCATATCCTGCCTCCTGCCACTGCTGCTCCACTCTCTCCCTTTGGGCGGTGTCCACGTCGATGTGCACTGCAGTCACCATCGGACGGAGGGATTGCGCGTAGGTCAACGCCTCGCGGATGGGCCGGGTCATGTCCGAGATGAGGACCACCTGCTCGATCCGACCTACCGGGACTGCTTGGAGGCGACTCCGTCTCGACCGACGAAGGACGTTCAGGTCGGTTACCACTACGCCTGGCTCGAACAGCAATCGTGACTTGATGGCGAGACTGTGTCGGTGGGCGAATGGAGCCAGGATCGATCGGATCCTCACCCGGTCAGCCAGGATCACGGTGATCCTCGAATCGGGGTAGGTCTCAACTTCCTGGCGTACCCGTTTCACGACACGTCGCGAGATCGACTCCTTCTCGCCCGGTAGAACCTCCAGAGCACGTCCGGGGTGGCCGGCGTCCCAGGTGTAGATCAGGTCGTCCGATCGGGACTCTTCGGCGTGGACGCAGGTGATTGCCTCGGCACCGAGCAACTCCGCGTATCGGAGGGATCTATCGGTTCCTTCATCGTGGTGTGCCACCAACACGAGGATCCGCGTCGGCTGAGGTACCGCCTCGATAGGGACGCGCTTCAGCTGAGCAGCGACACTCAGGTAGTGACGTCGGATGCTCAACATCAGGGCGACGAGGAGAGGAACCGCCACAATCACCAGCCACGCCCCATGTACGAACTTCACGGTGGCGATGACCACCAGCACGATCCCGGTCGTCGCCGCTCCGATGAAGTTGATCACGACCGAACGTTGCCATCGCGGTTCCTTGGTTCGGAGCCAGTGGCGAACCATGCCCGCCTGACTCAACGTGAAGGCCGTGAAGACCCCCACCACGTAGAGCTGGATCAGTCTGCTCACCTCAGCTTCGAAGATCACGAGGAGGGCGGCAGCGGCAAGGGCGAGAGTGATGACCCCGTTGGAGAAGACAAGTCGGTCGCCCCGGTTGAGAAATTGGCGGGGAGTCAGCTTGTGTCTGGCGAGAATCGCTGACAACCGAGGAAAATCCTGGTACGCGGTGTTGGCGGCCAGTATCAGAATTGCGGCGGTGAACACCTGAAGCGCGTAGAAGCCGAAGCCACCGTCGAACACAGCCCGTCCGATCTGGGAGATCACCGTCCCGAATTCGTCGATCGTCTCCTCGGAGATACGCACGTCGAACCAGCGAGCGAGAGTGGAGATCCCGAGGAACATCGAGATCGAGATCCCCCCCATGATGCCCAGAGTGGTGGCCGCGTTGTGGGACTTAGGTTCCCGGAAAGCCTGGACACCGTTGGCGATCGCCTCGACACCGGTCAACGCAGTTGAACCAGAGGCGAACGCCCGAAGCACAAGGAACAACCCGATGGCCCCAACCTCGGCCTCGATACCGAGGCCCGACGAGACCGCCTGCGGGCACTCACCGTCGAAACACTCGACAAACCCGGTGATCAACATGATCCCCACCGTGAGAACGAACAGATACGTGGGCGCCGCAAAAAGCGTTGAGGCCTCCTTGACACCACGAAGGTTGGCAATGGTGAGTAGGGCGACGAAGCCGAGGGCGATTTCCACCCTCCAGGGGATCAAATCAGGAGCAGCGGAGGTGATGGCAGCTACACCGGCAGCCACCGACACCGACACGGTCAGCACGTAGTCGGTCAGCAGCGCCGAGGCCGCCACGGTACCGGTTCGGATCCCCAGGTTGTCGTTTGCCACGATGAACGCGCCGCCACCGTCGGGGTAGGCCTTGATGGTCTGGCGATACGACACGATGACGATCAGCAGCAACGTCGCTATGGCCAACGAGATTGGTGTCAGGAGATTGAGAGCGGCCGTGCCCGCCAAAGCCAGAACCAACATCGCCTCTTCCGTTGCATAGGCAACCGACGACAGCGGGTCGGAAGCGAATACCGGCAGGGCCAACCGCTTGGGAAGGAGCTGGCCCTCCTCCTCGTGTGTAGCGAAAGGCCGACCGAAGAGCCTTCGCTTGATGTTCAAATCCGACTGGCCTCTCACAATCCACCTGATGGCGCGCAACAAAGAGCGCGGTCGTCACGAGACCGCGCTCAATGCCTCCTTGATAGCCCTGGACGAGACAGGACCCGGCCATCTTTACGCGATTTCTACGCGCAACCGACGCATTTCAACGCGATCAAGGCGACTCCGGAATCGCCGCCGCCATGACACCGACCCCGACCAGTGCGACGACGATCACCAGAACCAAGAGAACGTTCCAGACCAGCTCCTTACCAGGGTCGGTCTCGACGGCCAACCGCCGGGTGAGAGGACGACCACATAGGAACGAGACGAAGATGATCACTCCACCCCCCAGCACTTCGGCGATAGCTGAATGGCCGAATACCGCGGCAAGAATGGCGACCAGTCCAGTCGAGATGGAAGTGACCCAGACCGGACTGAGTCCCGCTATACGCGTCGATCGGCTCATGTGCCAGATGTACCGCGCCTCGTGAGGCTTCTTCAGGGCATCTACGAAATACCAACGCCTGTGCGTCGAGAAACTGCGCGATCAATACGTCAGTGGCCCAGCGGACCGAGAACCTCAAAGCGGTACCCCATACCGGGTTCGGTGATGAAGTAGATCCTCCACGAGTATCTTGGTCCCGCTCGTATGCCCGGTGGGTCAGAGATCGCCCATGTAATCCTGCGGAACGAATGGCGACCCGGCACGCCGGGTCAACTCCCCCTCACCCTCGCGGAGGAGTCTACGGTCGACGAGTCCGTCACGAATACACCAATCAGAGGAGAAGGTCGATGAGGATCGTTATTGCCGGTTGTGGTCGGGTGGGAAGCGACCTGGCACTGACGTTGTCGGAGGAAGGCAACGACGTCTCGGTGATCGACAGTCGGCCTGGCGTTTTCGATCGTCTCGGCTCGACGTTCAATGGAACGACTCACGAGGGGCTCGGATACGACGTCCGTGTGCTGCGGGAAGCAGGGATCGAATTCGCCGATGCCTTCGTGGCCGCCACCGACTCGGATAACGCCAACGCGATGGCGGTCCAGGTGGCCAAGCGGGTTTTCGGTGTGCCAAAGACGATCGCTCGTCTCGACGATCCCGCCCGCGAGGACGCCTATCGGGCGCTCGACGTCCAGTTCGTTCCCGGAGCGAAGCTCACGTCGAAAGTCATCCACGAGCAGATCGTCAGGGAGGAGTTCAGCTACCACGTGACGTTCTCCGGAGGCGATGTCGAGATCGTGGAGATGATCATCGGACCGGAGGGCGCAGGGCTACCTGTCGCTGACCTCGAGGTCCCTGACGTTTTGCGCGTGGCGGCCATCTACCGGGGACGGCGAACTTTGATACCCGACGACCACTTTGCTCTCGCCGAGGGCGACTTGGTGGTGGCGGCAGCTCACAGCGGGGCTCGCAAGAAGATCCGCCGGTACCTCGCAGTCAAGGAGGATCGTCAGTGAGAGTCGTCTTGATTGGAGGTGGCAAGGTCGGGTCCTACCTCGCCCGCGAGCTTCACAAGGGTGGACATGTCGTGACCGTCATCGAGGAAGCTCACGGCCACGCCGAGTCGCTCACCGACGAGTCCAAGGTGTTGGTCCTCGAGGGTGACGGCACCGACATCAGGTTGCTCAAGGCGGCCGATACCGGAAGAGCCGACTGGGTGCTGGCAGTCACCGGGCTCGACGAGGTCAACCTGGTTGCCTGCCAGTTGGCTTCCACACTGGGGGCACGCCATGTCCTGGCCCGACTGAACAATCCTCTGAACCGTCCCACTTTCGACGCTCTCGACATACCGGTAGTGGCAGTGACAGATGTCATGGCCACCCTCATCTCACGAGAAGTGGAAGTGCCTGAGTTCCGGCACGTGACCCTGCTGGGAAGAGGCGAGATTTCTGTCTACGAGATCGACATCTCCCCGGACTTCGACGCTCGGCCTGTTGCCGAGCTCCGTCTGCCGAAAGGAGCACTCCTGGTTGCGAATGTCAGAGGTGACGAAGTCAGGGTTCCCACCGCCACGACCATTCTCCATCCCGGTGACCAGGTGACCGTCGTCAGCACCGTCGAGCTCGAAGACAAGGTTCGCGTTGCCCTCGGGTACCGGAACGGTCGTCAAGAATGACCGGGCCACGGGACCGCAAGTGGTTGAGCTTTCAGGGGTTGGCTGGAGGGTTGGCGATGTTCGCTGTCGAGGCTCTGATCGTTCTAGGGCTGGCCGCTGTGGCATGGCTCGCCTCTGTTCTGATCCTGGCCATTCTCTGAGATGCTGATCCGGCCGGTTACCGAAGACTTCAAAGTCATCGGCTTCTACATGGGGCGGATCTTTCTCGTCGTAGCCGCCGCCAGCCTTCTCCCGTTGACCTGGGCGGGGCTCGCCCGCGAGTCGAACCCCTTCGGGTCATTCCTCCTCATGACCGGCGTTTTCGCCTTGCTAGGCGTGATCGGGGTGAGGCTCGCCCCCAGGGAGTCGGAGCTCGACTGGAGTCACGGGATGGTTGTCGTGGCTTTGACCTGGCTGATCGTGCCGATGATCGGGGCGATACCACTCTTCCTCTCCGGTCATTTCGGGCGACCTCTAGACGCCCTTTTCGATGCCATGTCCGGTTTGACCACAACCGGGCTCTCTCTGCTCAGCGACGTGGACCACGTCGCTTCGTCTCTGAACTTCTGGCGCCACTTCCTCCAGTTCCTTGGCGGTCAGGGGATCATTCTCGCCGCGCTCACCATCTTCGCCGGGACGGGAGGGATCACCCTGTACATCGGTGAAGCCAGAGACGAGAGGATCCTTCCGTCGGTCACCTCGACGGCACGATTCATCTGGGCCGTGTCGGTGGTCCACCTCATCTTCGGTGTCACCTCCCTCGGGCTCGTCGGCTGGCAGGTCCTCGGGTTCGACCTCGACCGCTCGCTCTTCCACGGGCTGATGGTCTTCTTCGCGGGATTCGACACCGGCGGCTTCTCTCCTCAGTCGACCAGCATCGGGTATTACCACTCGGCGATCTTCGAAACCGTGACCGCGCTGCTCATGGTCGCCGGGGCGATGTCCTTCGGTCTCCACTATGCGCTGTGGCGGGGCCCTCGCCGCAGCGTGTTCGCCAACCTGGAGACCCGCACCATCCTCTCAACCTTCGGGTTCACCATGGTGCTGACCATCCTTGGTCTGGCCGCGACTGGTCTGTTCGTCGATGTGGCCGGTCTGACCCGTCAGGGCTTCTTTCAGGTTCTCTCAGCGCACACCGGCACGGGCTTCTCGACAGTTCCTCCGGCCGAGTTGGCGAAATGGGGCGGACTCGCTTTCGGAGGCGTGGCGATCGCGATGGCGCTCGGCGGCATGGGCTCGTCAACCGCTGGTGGGGTCAAGTCGCTGAGGATCGGCCTCACCATCAAGGCCGTGGTCAATCAGATCAAACAGGTTCTCCTCCCTGAGCACGCCCTGGTCGGCACCGCCTACCACCAGTCCGGACGTAAACACCTCACCCCTGCGCTCATCCAATCGGTGATGGTCATTTCCCTTCTCTATGTGGCTCTCTATCTCCTGGGAGCGGGCATCGGCATGGCCTACGGGATTCCCCTCCAGGAGGCTCTGTTTGAGTCGGTCAGCGCCTCCGCGAACGTCGGGCTGTCCGTCGGGGTGACCGACCCGTCGATGCCAATCCTTCTCGAACTGGTCTACATGCTTCAGATGTGGGCCGGCAGGCTCGAGTTCGTCGCCGTCTTCTCAATGCTCGGGTTCGTCTATGCATGGGTGAGGGGCAAATGAGAAGATTGGTCCGACTCACCTTCCTGGCCAGTGTCTTCCTGTTCATACCCGACCCCGCGAACGCGGCAGAGGAGGTGTCGGTGCCTGAGATCCTCGAGCTGGGAGCCGAACTCGCCGGGGAGGAAGTCACCGTCGAAGGAGAGCTGGTAGGGGACTATGGATTCCGCGACAACGGCTGGATGTGGACCCAACTCAACGGTGACGCCTACGTGCAGCGGCCGATCAGGGAAGGGGGCCAGGCACTTGGGGCCAACGTCGGGATTGCTGTCAGGGTGCCCGTTGAACTGACAGAAGCCCTCGATCCTCCTGGCAGATACCGGAACCGCGGCCCGGTCGTCCGTGTCACCGGGGTCTGGAAGTACCACGACTCCACCCGGCCGGGAGAGTCGTACCTCCAGGTCCAATCCCTGACCGTTACCGAACCGGGACGGCAACTCAACGAGGAGGTCAACTGGACCGCCGTCATACTCGGAGCCCTCCTCCTCGTCGGTGCGGGTGTCATCGCCTTGCTCACGCGACCGAAGGATTGGCAGCGGCCTACCTTTCGTTGCTGACCGCCCGCCGGGCTATTCGCCGCTACGAATGATGTATGCCGTTGTGGTGTTCTTTGTCTTGTCTTCGGCTGCGTACTCATCGATCGCAACGACACCCTGGCCGTCAGTTGTAGCGAGCAGCGGCTTGCCGAGTCCCGGGCTATCCGTGACTTCTCGCCATGTCAGGCCGTCGTCGGAGTAGTAGAGCTTGTTCACGGCTGACGAGGCGACCTCGGTTGTCACCCCTTCTACCTCGATGGTCTCGGTATCCGAGTCGGGGGGGAAAGCCGCCTGGCCGGCCGCCGGGCTTCGGGGTGACGGCCTGCGGGGGCGGCGGCTACAATAACCTGCTATCGCGAGTCGGCGCCGGGTGTGA
>Ga0209640_10000596_pt1 | contig 28441 bp, 34 predicted proteins | sample RifCSP10_1_FD_184018 | JGI IMG/M metagenome (GOLD analysis project Ga0209640, IMG submission 184018) | Soil microbial communities from Rifle, Colorado - Rifle CSP2_sed 10_1 (SPAdes) (version 2) | ecosystem: Environmental > Terrestrial > Deep subsurface > Rock core/Sediment | place: Rifle... | reverse complement strand
CGAAACGGGCCATTGGACCGCTATACGGCTCCAAACGAGAATTCTTACCCAGTTGTGAAGAACCGTATAGCGGTCCTAGGCGCGCGGAGCGCGCCAGGAGAAACTGGCAACCAGCCAAGGGCTTGCAGCTTCATCGTCGCAATTGACATATGCCAAGCGCGGCGCCCTTGGCTGATCAGCGAAGGCCCTGCTCGCCAGGAGGCCAGGCGGCAAGGTCGTCGTGGCCGACGACGATGTGTGAGCGTCCGGCCGCGACGTGCGCGAGGCGGCGCGTGCGCCAACGCGCGATGGTGGTCACAAGGTCGGGAGCCATCTCGGTTGCCGCTTCTGCCCAGCCTTCGATCACCAGCCGCATCACGTCACCGTCTGCCGGCCCCAACATCCAATCGCTCGGCTCACGCTGGACGCGGTAACCGGCCTCCACAAAGCACCGCTCCGCGCACGTGCCGGCATCTGGCCCCGCTGCGCCGCCGCCCAATCCCTTGTCTCTCTTCTGGTGGCGGTTCATCAAATCTCGCACCGTCTCGTCCTCGGGCTCCAGGGGAGTGCACGCGAATCGGCCGTTGTAGGTGATGGCGAAGAGCGCCGTCGCGCCTTCTGCACGGCAGCGTGCCGCAAGCGCGCGGAGCCATGGCTCCGACACCAGGTCGAGCAGCGCAGATGCAGTGACGAGATGGCGCCCCTCGAAGATCTCACGGTCGTCCAGCGTGCCAAGGTCCGTCTCTCGCGTCTCGACGTCGCACTCGACGTGCGCGTCACGAACGATGCAGCGTCCAGCTTCGATCCACGTCCGGTATCCGCGGGTCGCGCCCCACGAGGATATCCGTCCTGGCAGCTCCGCCAACAGAGCGGCGTTCCGGTCGACCGCAAGCCAGCGTTGATGGCCCGTCAGACGCTCGGACAGATAACGGATGTTCGACCCCGTGCCGGTACCGAGATCCAGCAGGCGCAACGGCCTCCCGCTGGGCATCGCCGACGCGACCGCGCGGGTCAGCGCGTCCGAACGCGCCACGACGTCGGCCGGCTCGCGCAGGCGCAGCCAGTGGGAGAGAGAGTCATTCATACGCGTTCGAGCCACAGAACGGGGAGAGCGCGGCCGCCATCCGCGTCGCGGTCTCGTCCCAGGTTGGCAATTGGTCGCGCCTGCGCCGCGCGCCGTCGGCAAGACGCACCCGAAGATCGTCGTCACGAAGCACACGAGCGAGGGCGTTGGCGAGCGCCGGAGCGTCTCCAACGGGCAGCACCAGCCCGGCGTCCTCGCCGACCAGCTCTGGAATCGCACCGGTCATCGTCGAGACCACCGGGAGTCCATGGGCCAACGCTTCGGCAACGGCCATTCCGTAGGTCTCCTGCTGCGTGGCAAGGACGAAGAGATCCGCCCTGTCATAGCAGGCCGCCAGGGCGTGCCGATCGAGATCCCCGGTAAACGAAACGCGATCCCCCAGCCCAAGTGTCTCGACGGCTGCACGAACCCGAAGGACCGTTGCGGCGTCGCGCGTGAGACTCCCCGCACACGTCAACCGCCACGCCACGTCCCGCACGGCGGCAAGCGCCGTCAGCAACATCTCGTGCCCTTTTCCCGGATTCAGGGTCGCCACAGTGAGCAGCTCGAGCGAACGCGTCCGGTCAACGCCGGCGACGACGTCGGGGCCGGCGTTGCAAGAACCGCTCGCCAGTGGGGCGCGGTCGGTACCCGGCTCCACGACGACCACCCGGCTGGGCGCAACTCCATACGTTGCGATGAGTGGGAGTGCGGCTCTCCCCGTGACAACGACCAGCACCACGGCGCGAAGCGCGCGGCGCTCTCCGTCCTCGAAGCGCGCGACGGTCTCGGCATCGAGGCCTATGGCGGCAGCAAGAGGAAGGTGGACGAGCGCGACGAGACGCAGGCGCGAGGCCTCGCGCGTGATGAGCTCCGGCATCGCGCCGAGTGCCAGGCTGTCGACAATCGCGACGGACCCTGGGCGAATGGCAGCGAGCGCGCGGTCGGCATGCTGAAGCGCCGCAGGCGTCGGGTAGGGGAAGCTGGCGTCGAGCTCCAGGACATTGACCAGCCAACCCTGTCGGCGAAGGCCTTCCACAAGGCGGCAGTCGTAGATATAACCGCCGGTGCGCACTTCGAGTGGTCCGGGCGCGACGAGCACAATCGACGGCATGGACCGCTATATGGCTCCTTACGAAAACTTCGCACAGGTAGTATGGCTCGGCCGAGAGCCATATAGCGGTCCTAGGCGCGCGGAGCGCGCCAAGAGACACTGCTAACCAGTCATGGGCTCTACGGGATGCCAAGGGCAGGGCCCGTGACTGGTTATGCCGGGCCGCTCACCCGCGCCTCGAACGACGCCGACGCGATGTGCGACTCGTGCAGCGTCACGCGGATTCGCTCGAGCGCAGCCGCCCCCAGTCCAAGATCGCCCCGCCCAATGGCTGCGACGAGACCGTCGAATATGACCCGTGCCAGCATTTCCGTCGTCGTGTTGCGGCCTGTGAAGGCCGGAATCTCGTCGAGGTTGCGATAGTTCAGATCGGCGAGCACGCGGCGCAGCACGTCCGCCGCGCGCCCGATATCCACGACGACGCCGTCGGTGTCGAGGCTCGGGCGCTTGAGCTCGACGTCCACGACATAGGTGGCCCCGTGCAGTCGCTGAGCGGGTCCGAACACTTGTCCCTTGAAGCTGTGCGCAATCATGATGTGGTCGCGCACCGTAACGCTGTACATCGAGCGTTCCTCCTGCGGCTCGGCGATTGACGCTGTTTTCGGCGCCACCGCGCCGGTCCGGTTATAAAGCCGGACACTGCGTACTTACTATGAGTACCTGATCCGGTGGCAGAGCGCGTCACCGGGCGCCTGGGCGAGCGTTGACATTACGTCCGGCAGCGCCTCGAATTCGCTCTCGCCCGTAATGAGCACCTCGAACGTCGGATCCCTTAGAAGGGTCAACACGAGCTGCATGCGCCGGCGGTTGTCCCATCGCGGCCGTTGCGACGGGGCGAGGCGGCCGACCTGCGACGACACGATCGTCAGGCGCCTCGAGTGAAACGGGCCGCCGAGCGACAGCGGTACGGTCTGATCGCCGAACCAGCTCAGCTCGACGATTCTGGCCTCGACGGCCGCCACCTGCAGCGCCAGTTCCAAGCCCGCCGGGGCGCCGCTCGCGTGAATCACGAGGTCGGCTTCCCGAGCGGCGGCCGCCGGTTCCGCGAATGGCACTCTCAGGGCCCTGGCCACTTCCGCGCGGCGAGGATTGACGTCGATCAGCTCCACCTCGCATCCGGGAATACGGGAAAGGAGCCACGCGGCCAGGCACCCGACGGTTCCCGCGCCGATCACCGCGATACGATCGCCAACGTGCGGCCGGCCGTCCCACACTCCGTTGAGCGCCGTCTCGAGATTGGCGGCCAGTACCGCTCGCGCGGGAGGCGTCCCGTCCGACAGCACGTGCACGTCCTTGGCCGGGACGATGAAGCGGGTTTGATGGGGATGCAGGACGAACACCGTGCGGCCGGTCAATGCCTCGGGGCCGCGTTCCACGCGGCCGACGATCGAATAGCCGTACTTCACGGGCGCCGGAAACTCGCCTTGTTGGAACGGTGCGCGCATGCGGTCCCATTCGCTCGGCGGAACCCGGCCGCCAAACACGAGTGCCTCGGTGCCGCGGCTGATGCCGCTGTACAGCGCGCGCACCACGACATCGCCATCGGCCGGCGTCCTCAGCACTTCGTCACGAATTTCGCCGTGGCCGGGTGCCGTCACCCAGAATGCTCTGGCCTCGTCCTGCATAGGCGGACATTCTGATGCCGTACACACGCCGTTACAATGTCGTCTTCGTCTGTGGGATCGCGAGCACGGCTGGCCTCGCGTGGATCGTCGGCTCGTCGATCGACGCCGGCCTCGCCTACTCGCTGCAGGCCGCAGCGTTCTTTGCACTGCTGGTGGCAGCCGTCGTCAGCGTTGCCGGCGCGGAGCATCCGTACCCACGGTTCGGGCCGGCCAATTACGTGACGACGATCCGGGTGATGCTGGCGGCGCTCGTGGCCGGGTTGATAGGGCGTCCTGCGTCGCCCGAGGTGCTCTGGGGCGTGATCGGGCTCACGGCGCTGGTGGCAGCGCTCGACGGGCTCGACGGCTGGCTCGCGCGCTTCACACGCATGGCCAGTGCGTACGGTGCGCGGTTCGACATGGAAACCGATGCCGCGTTCATCCTCGTCCTGTCGATACTTGTCTGGCAGCAGGGGAAGGCCGGTCTCTGGGTGCTGCTCTGCGGCCTGATGCGGTACGCGTTCGTCGCGGCAGGATGGCTGCTGCCGTGGCTCGCGCGCCCGCTGCGTGCAACCCGGCGCGGCAGGACCGTGGCGGTCGGCCAGTTGCTCGGACTGAGCGTGGCGCTTGCGCCGGGTGTTACGGCGCCGACGAGCGCGGCGGCAGCCGCCGTGACGCTGGCGGTCCTCGCGTGGTCGTTTGCGATTGACGTCGTGTGGCTGTCGCGGCAACACCGGACGTCGTAGGAGTGAGGCATGTCTTTGCTGGCACGACTCGGATCGCCCGCTGGCGCACTGCGAATCTTGTCGGTGGCGATGGGTGTGTTCCTGATCTTCATGGGACTCGACAAGATTGATTGGCTGATGGACAGCGCAGTCCTGACGCGAAGGCTTCAGGAGTGGCGCGGGACAGTACGGCCGCTGGCCCGGTGGTACCTCGATACCGTGGCGATTCCCGGAGCGCCAATTTTCGCGCGCGTGGTAGTGCTGGCCGAGCTGGCCGCGGGGACAGCGTTAATCCTGGGAGTGAAAGTACGCCTGGCCGCCGCGCTGGCGTTTCTGATGGTGCTCAACTTCCACCTCGCCAGCGACCTGGTCTTCCGGTACAGCTATTTGATCAACGCGTACGGGCTGCCTATCCTGGGTGGCCTGCTGGCGCTCGCCGTCGGTGGGACGCGGCTGCCGTTCAGCGCGTCTAAGTGATGTATCTTTCACTTCCACGGAACACCGAGACACCGAGCCACCGGGACCAAACCAGCCAAGGGCTCCGCCCTTGATATCCCGGCAGAACCCTTGGCTGGTTGCCAGTATCTGTTGGCGCGCGCTGCGCGCCTAGGACCGCTATGCGGATCACAACGAGTACAAAATTCACGCAACGAGCCGCATAGCGGTCCAATTGAATTTCTCGGTGTCTCAGTGCTTCGGTGGTGCGTGGAGGTGAAAAGCGCGTTGGGCCTCGTCCGCTGGCACGTTGGGCGCGTCAAACGCGTCGAGCAGCATCGGCGCAAGTTGGTGCATCGCGCCAATCGATGGGCGCCGTGGTTCCAGGCCCGGGCGGAATCCATCGTCGCGCAGCCGGCGGAGGACGTGTTCTCGGCGGCCAATCACGTGTACGGGGACGTGCCACGGCGCACCCCTGCCGCTCACGGCGGCGGGGGGCTGATGGTCGCCAAGCACGATCAAGAGCAAGTCATCTGACTGCTCGCGAAGGTACCCGGCGAGAGCCATGTACTCGTAGGCCATGCCGCGCACGTAACTCGGCGCCAGGTTCGACAGGTCCGGGCTGACGGCCATCGCGCGCGCGACATCGGCTTCGTCGAAGGCGTTCGCTGTCAGGACGCGCGACCAGGCCGGCTGGTAGGGCGGCACGGGACCGAAGGGGGCGTGTGTCGTGCTGGTTGGAAAGACGACGAACACCGGGGCGCGAGCGGGGTGGCGGCGCTCGAGCGCGTCGAGCTTGGCCAGCGCGTACTGATCCGGGATGCTCCACCACCCAAACTGCGGTCCCTCGTACTCGAGCCGATCGCGGCCGTAGATCACGTCGAAGCGATAAAAGGCGCCTTCCGGCCAGGCCTGTCGCATGCCTGGCATCAGCGCCACCGTACGGTAGCCGCGCCTGGCGAAGTTCGTGATGATCGTGTCGCGCTGCGAGGCCATCAGCGAGGTGTAGGCGTACTGGTCGCGTACTTCCACGCCCGACAGCAGGCTCAAGTGCGCCAGCCACGAGGATGCGCCGAAGGTGGGTGACTCCACGTAGGCCGAGACCACTTGACGCCCGGTTTCACGAATGGCGGCGTCGAAATCGGCGCGGCTCGCGGCGAGCCCTGCCGAAATGCCCGGCGTCTCGTACGTGATTGCGCCGTACGACTCGACGAAGACGAGCAACACATCGACGCCCTCGATGGCCCGAAGCCCGGTGTCGAGCGCCGGACTCGGTCCCAGCGGCGCGGTTGCCGCGCCGGCGCCAAATATCCCCAGCGCGAAACGAGCTTGCCGCGCGTAGGCCGGCGTCACCGGGTCTGCGAACGCGACGTCGATCGGCAATCCGCCCGTGAGCCGCTGGCCGGCGAACAGCAGGACGACCGCCGCCGCCAGTGCGACGATCGTGAGCCGCACTCGCCGAGTCTCCATCGCCGCCGCCACCTGGCCGAGAGCGAGGCGTGCGAGCGCGTACGCCGTCCCCACCGCCAGCACGGCGACTCCTACAACGGTGGCGATCAGCCACCAGGGCGCGGCGCGCGCGAGCATCGCCGCGACGTTGCCCAGATGTTGAGAGTCCCAGTAGAGATTGAACTCCCGTCCATAGAGGCCAGGAGCGGTCACGTCGAGATAGTGGCCGGCGACGAGCACAACCCAGATGGCCGGCAGTATCCGTCGCGCCAGCGCCGGAGCGCGCCGGTGCGCGACGGTCAGAAGCACCACACAGAGGGCCAATTCGAGTGAGAGGGCAGAACCCCACTCGATCCTCGGAGTCGGCCACACATTCTCGAACGTGAGCGATGCGTTGAGGACGACGAGCGAGACGAGGAGCGCGAGAGCGCGCGTGGCGTAATTCAAAATGCAAGAGTCAAAATGCAAACCATATGAAACGTTCAGAAATCTCGGCGTTTGCATTTTGCATTTTGCATCCTGCATTCAGGTTGCGGACCTTTTCAGCAACCTGCTAGACCGACGAAAGCAGGTGTCCGAGCTTCTCTTTCTTGGTCTTCAAGTAGCGCGCGGTCGAGGCGGTCGGCGGGATTTCAATGGGCAGTCGCTCGCTCACCGACAGGCCCTCGCCCGTGACGCCAGCCAGCTTCCTCGGATTGTTGCTCAGCAGGCGCGTCGACTTCACCCCGAGATGGCGGAGCATCTTGAATGCGACACGGTAGTCGCGACCGTCGGCGGAGAAGCCGAGTCGTTCGTTGGCTTCAACGGTGTCGACGCCCTGGTCCTGCAGTGCGTAGGCGCGAATCTTGTTCGCCAACCCGATGCCGCGCCCCTCCTGATCGAGGTACAGCAGGACGCCCCGTCCGTCCTCGACGATCTGTTGCACCGCCGTGTGCCACTGCTGTCCGCAGTCGCAGCGCGCGGAATGGAAGAGGTCGCCGGTCAGACATGCCGAATGGACCCGCGTGAGCACGTTCTCGCCGTTGCCGATCACCCCGAGGACGAGCGCCACGTGCGTCTTCGTCGAGAAGAGGCTCTTGAACACGTGAATGTCGAACTCGCCGTGGTCGGTCGGGAGCTTCGCCGAGGCGACGCACCGCACGCGTGGCAGGCGAGCGAGGGTGTTGAAGTGGGTCAGAGTGCCGCGAAGCCATGAAGTCACGAAAGAATCCCCGGATGCAATTGCGCGCGAAGCGCGCCAAGAGACACTGCCGACCAGTCATGGGCTCTGCGGGATATCAAGGGCATGGCCCGTGGCTGGTTGTGGAGATGTAATCGTAGGTGCGGACGGAGGAGGTGTCAAACGACCGAGGACCGGGCCACCGATCACCGTGCGGCTGGCGGCGGCGCGGGTGCGCCGCGTGCCGGAGGCTTTGGCACGTCAGGGATATTGACGTACGTGGTCTGGTAGCGGACCGGCCTTCCTTGCTCATCGAGCCAGTTGAGCGACTCGTTGAAGGCCACAGGCGGCGGGTCGCCACGAGGTACGGTCGCCTCCACGATGACGAGCCGGTTCTCGTGCATGTAGATCGACGCGAAGGTGCGCGACTGGTCGGCATTGTTGGTGAGCCGCATTTCCACTCCCTGAACGAGAGCGATGCCGTTCCACGTCAGCGTCGTGACTTTCGCGTCGCGTTCCACGAACTTCGACACCGCATACAGGAGCGCGCCGCGTATGTCGGTCTTCCAGTAACCGACTCCCCAGTCCGCGATGCCCTGGCACGTGTTGGCGCCCGGCGGGCATGCCTGTGACCGCTCCACGAGCAAGCGCTCGACGGGGTTGTAGTCGACGACGGTCACGGAGTAGCGGCTCTGGCCCTTTGTCGTGCTGTAGACGCGCGACGGGAGGACCGCACCGAACTGCGAGAACCAGGCGGCATCGGTGATCGTCGGTTGTGCGGGGAAGGTCACCGTGAAGCGTTCTTCCTGACTGACGATCTCCGTCCAATTCTGGCTGAGTGCTGAACTCGCCACGCACAGAACGAGGGCGGTGGACGTGACGAGCACGAGGCGCGTGCGCATGAATAATTTCTCCTCCGGCCGGGGATTCTCACCGAGATATCAAGGGCGTGCCCCTGATTGGTTCGGCACGTCGAGTGTGGTTCGCAGCGTATTGCTCTCGAAACCAACGGAATCGGCGACTCGTACCTGTACATCGCATTTCGCGACAGCCCGAGCGCCAGGCTCGACGGCCGGACGGGGGACGGTGGCGCGGATCACGCCGCCCTCGCCCTGCCGGGCAGCGCTGCCGCGCACGACTCCCGGCAGCGGCATGTCGCCGCACGCCACCATGAACCACACGTGCGGTGTTGTGCCGAGATCGGCGGAGGCATCGGCGCCGGCCACTTGCAGGTCGAGCGCCGGCGGATTCGAGCGGATGTCGAGAATCCGAAGGTCGGAGATGCGCGGTACGTGGGACGGAATCGTCAGCGACATTGGAATCGTGCGTCCTGCCGGCAGTTGGAGCACCAGGGCGCGTTCGCCAGGCTTGGCGTCCTTGGCGACGTCAACCGCGATCGTCGACCACGTGAGCGCTCCCTGAAACGTCTCGCCCCGGGTGATGCTCGACACCGTGACACCCTGCGACGGCAGGATTTCCGCTGCCTGAATATCGTCACGGGTTGCAACGACGACGTTGATGACCGTGGTCTGGCCGATCGGGAGCTGCCGCGGAAACGCGTTCTCGATCTTGAGCTGCTGCGCGTAGCTCGGCTGGACGACAGGCCCGAGATACGCCGCCACCGTGAAGCCGATGGCAATGAAGGACCGAGTCCCCGGGGACATGAAGCACCTCCCGCTCCTGCTCAGCGCGCTGCCCAGACGAGCAGCGGCAGCGTAGCCGTCGCGGCCGGGCGTGTCAATCCGGAATCGAGCGCGGCACTCCGACCACCTCACGAACCATTTCAACAGACGCCTTGACCGCGGTCGAAGGATTGTCGCGTCGCCACGCGATTGCCGTGTGCAGAGTCCGCGGCGACGGCTGCAGTGCGCGAAATGCCACACCAGGGTGCGTCACACCTCTGCGTACAGAGGCGGGGACGAGCGAGATACCCACGCCAGCCGCAACGAGTCGAAGCACGAGATCCGCCGAATCGACTTCATCACGAACGTTCGGCACAAATCCGGCGTCTCGACACAATTTGAGAGCAAGGTCATGGAACTGTGGTACGGAGTCGCGCGGGAACAGAATGAATGGTTCATCCGCCAGGGTCGCCACGGAGACCTGTTTCCTGGCGCTGAGCCGGTGAGCGTGTGGGAGAGCCACGACGAACGGTTCAGTCATCACGTCTTCGCTTTCCAGGGAGGGCTCGCCCACTGGCGGCCGCACAAGGGCGACGTCCAGTCGTTCTTCCTTGAGCGCGGCGACCAAGAGCGGCACCGATGTCATGCGAATGTCCACGCGAATTCCCGACTGATGGTCATTCAGCCTTTTCACGGCGTCGGCCAGGGGAGTCACGTCCATCCAGTACGCGAAGCCGATGCGCAATCGTGCGGCCGTCCCTGACGCTCGGCGCGCAATGACCGCCGCACGGTCCGTATGAGCGAGGATGTCCCGCGCCTCCTCCAGAAACAAGCGGCCGGCCTCAGTGAGCTGCACGCGCCTCTTCGTCCGCTGGAGGAGCGTCGTCTGCAGCTCCACTTCGAGCTGACGTATCTGCTGGCTCAGCGAGGGTTGGGCGATGCGAAGCTGAGCGGCCGCACGCCCGAAGTGCAACGCTTCGGAAACGGCCACGAAATAGCGGAGATGACGCATCTCCATCGGGTGTCGAGTCTAGGAGATCCCGAGCCTGAATAATAGGTCGAACCTATTAAGAAGGTCGCCAGGAATTATCGAGTCGGTCCCGTGCTCGTGGATGTAACAAGAAACTAATTATACTGTAACGTCTGTTACATGCGACCGCTCAGAGCTTCGTCACGAGCTTGTCCGGATTCGCCGCGAATTGGAGTTGACAGTGCTGCACGTCACACACGATCGCGAAGAGGCGGTCGAACTTGCCGACCGCGTGGTGCGCATGCAAGCGGGACGCCTCGAGGTCGTCGGCGCGGAAGAGAAGTAGCGTGCGCCGCGCGAGAACAGCAACGTCAGCGGCGGCATCGGCGGCGCAGCATCGAGTAGATGGGCGTCAGCAGCAGCGCGATCACGCCGAGGTGTTTGATCGCGACAAACGCAACCACTCCCGCCGCTGCACCGACAGAGATTCCAGCCAACGGTAGAACCTGGTACAAGAGAATCGGGCCTGCGATCAGCGCCAGGACGGCCACTGACAGCAACCATAGACGCAAGGGGTGCCGTTTGTGGCCGCTCACGTTTCCGCAGCCCGTTCGACCGGCGCTTCTCGTGGGGCCTCCGCGAGAACAAACCGCAGTTCGATCATCCCTACCGATCCACTGTTGATGACGGTCAGCCCAGCCTTCCCGAGGAGCTCCATGATTTGCTGTATGTCGACGTGGCCGTGCCGGTGAAAATGCGCCAGCATCCCCCCGTGCTGTCTCCCGCCGAAGTCGACGGCGAGCACTCGTCCGCCTGGCTTCAGAACTCGCGTGATCTCGCGCGCGCATCGTTCGCGAGCAGTCCTGGGTAAGTGGTGAAGCATCAGGGTGCTCAGCACGACATCGAATCGGTGGTCGGGATACGGCAACTGTTCAGCGGCCGCGAGTTGGAACACGGCATTCACGGCAGCCTTCTCCGCCTTGCGCTTCGCTCTGGCGATCATCGGCGGCGAGGCGTCGATGCCGTGAACCGTCCCCGACGGCGCAACATGCCGTGTCGCCGCGATCGCCAGCGTTCCCGTCCCACAGCCGATGTCGAGGACGGACGTGCCGCGTTCGATGCCGGCAAGGCTGATGATGCGCTCGCGGAGTAGGCGCTCTCTGCCGCGCGTCAGCAGCCAGGCGAGAAGGTCATACCGAGCAGCCCATCGAATAACGCGCCCATTGGTGCGTGGCGCAATCTCGGGTTCCATGACGTCCGTCACCCTCCGACCCTCAGCGTAGACTGGGATCGCGTCGTATCGGGAACAGCGGTCGGCGACGGGTGCGATACCGAACAAATAGGTCGCGTTGTTCGTTTTGGCTCAGCGGAGGCAGGCGATGGCGGGAGAACGAGTCCAGGATCGGCGAGTGCGAAAGACTCAGGGCCGGCTGCGCGACGCGCTCGTGGCGCTGATACACGAGAAGAGTTACGACGCCATCGTCGTGAAGGAGATTCTCGAGCGCGCAGACGTCGGCCGAACCGCGTTCTACTCCCATTTCCGCGATAAGGACGCACTGCTAGCCAGCGGCATTCACCAGATGCTGGATGGGAATCGCCGGCAGCCGCATGGATCGACCGACCGCCCGTTCCGCAGCGTGCTATGGTTCAGCCTTCCGGTATTCGAGTACGTCGACCAATTTCGCCACGGCACTGGCGAGCATATGGATAGGAAAGGTCGCCGTATCGTTCATCAGCACCTACGCCAGGTGCTGATCGAACAAGTCGCCGATGACGTCCGAGCGGCAGTGCGGCCTGGGAAGGCGGCTGCGGGCGGCACGCCGACAGACCTCATCGTGGAATACCTCGTCGCGACGTTCCTCCTCGTTCTGAATTGGTGGGTGGAAAGCCGAAGTCCTCTGTCTCCCCGACAGGCCGACGACGTCTTCCTGGCACTCGTCGTTCCCACGCTCGCCGCCGAAGTTTCCTGAGAGATGGCGCTGACGCAGGCGTGGTCAGACCTACTTTCCAGCCGCTGTTGCTTTCGCTCGCTCCGCCGCCAGGGTTTTCGCCGCGTTCTCCTGCGCTGCCTTCGCTCGCTGATTCCACGTGACGGGATCCACGAAGGGATGCGGGTCGCCGGGCTTGCGGTTCTTGAGCAGCGTCGCACGCTCCAGCACGCCTCCACCCGAATAGCCGTCCGGCTCGGCCCAACTGTGGATCTGCAGGTTCACCTGAACGCCCTGGATGGCCGCGAGCGTGTTTGCGTTCTTGACGCCTTGCTCTGCTCCCGCGAGTCCGGGGCCACCCGCTGCTCCAGCCGGCACAACGGCTTTGTACGACGTGCGGCCGTCGTGCACGGTAATTCCCTCGGTCATCAGCACGCCTGGTGTATGGCCGGGAAGCTGATGGAATTTCAGCGTCTGGTTGCCCAAGGTCAGCGTGTCGCCGTCCTTCACCACCATGTCACGCTTCGGCGTGCGATTCGGCTTCGGGTCCCTCCGGCTGGTTCGTCCGTCCAGCGCCTCGATCATCGTCCAGTCCTCGGCGACCGCCACCACACGCGCACCGCTGGCTTCCTGCAGCCGTGCTGCGCCTCCGACATGGTCGAGATGGCCATGGCTCAGAATGATGTACTTGATGTCGCGGAGGTTGATGCCGACCTTCTTGATGTTGGCGAAGACATGATCCACGAAGGGTTCTTGCGCGGAATCGAACAGAATGTGCCCCTGCGGCGTCGTGACCAGCCACACCGACACGTAGCACGGGCCAACGTAGTAGAGATTGTCGAACACCTTGAACGGCTCGATCTTTTGAAGTTCGACGTCGTCCGCACGGGTCACCCGACACGTCTTGCTCAGCGGTTCGGCGGCCGTCTGAACGGCTGCCGGCGCCCTGCCCGACAGACTCACACCCAACGCGGTTGCCATGAGGGAGATTGCCACCAACATCATGACGCGCCCTGTCGTGCGCATGTTTCCTCCTTCGCCCTGCGAGCGAGCGCGGGCCAAAGTATACGCGGGCCTACGCCGTGATTCACTTGAGTCCGCGTTGACGCGCGATCCGTTACACAGGCTGAATACGACAATCGCGCCCAGGGCCAGCGCAGCCGTGAGTGCGGGCAGTAGCCCGAGGAGATCTTCGTCGGCCCACGCTGCGAAGGTCGTAGAGAGCGCCTGCCAGCAGATCGCCCAGGCTGAAGTCTCCGCCGTGCAAAAAGCAAAAAGGCCATCACCTCGAGGGGTGATGGCCTTTGTGAAATGCTCTCAGCTGATAGCGTGGGCTACGCTCTGGCACCTGTCAAGCGGAGCACGAAGAAGAACTCACGCGCCACCCCTGCCCGTACCGCGACCTGTCTGGTTGCCACCGGGGGTACTCGGCGGTCCGCCGCCGGGCTTCGTCGGTTGCGATGATCCACCGGGTGCGGGAACGCTGGCCGGCGGCCCCGCCGATCCGCGCCCGCGCTCACCAGTCGAGCCCGGCGTGTCGGGTGGCCCGTTCCCGCGACCAGGTGCCGCACCTGCTTCGGCCGGCAGGTTGGCAAGAGCGTCGGGCCCGCGCTTGAGTGCGCCGCGCACCCGCTCGAGCGCGGCCTCGGGAACGTGGCCGAGCTCGACGAGCTGGGTCAGCGCGGCGATGGCCACGGCGCGGCGCTCACGCGGCGTGGTCTCCGCAATTGCGCGCAGGACGGCCTCGCTCACACCCGAATCGAGCGCGTCGGCAGCGACAGACAGATCCGCGGCGTCGACCTCCGGCCGGCCGCGCAGCGCCTGACTCGCGCGCTCGAGCGCTGCCTCGCGTCGCTCGACCGCCGCTGCAATCCGCTCCATCGATACGCCCTTGGCCTTGCCTTCGGCGATCTTGCTCTCGAGCAGAGCCACGGGAATGCCCACCTGGCGCGCCCGCGCAAGCGCGGTATTAATCCGGTCCTGCGGCGGCTGCACCTGCGCCTGCAGGGGACCAGCGGTCGCCGTAACGAGCACCAGCGCGACGGCGCCAATCATGACTCTCATGTGCTTCCTCCGGACTTCCTCCATACGCGTCATCCGCCTCTAGTAGAGAGACGAATGGCGACAGCCTCGGTCACTTCATCGCTCTGTAAGGCGGAAACCAATGCCTCCCGCGCCCGCATCACACGCATCTTGAGCGCGCTGACCGACGCGCCGAGCAGCTCTGCCATCGTCTCGTAGGGGAGGTCCTCTACATAGCGCATCAGAAACGCCTCGCGCTGCGGGTCGGGGAGCGTCGTGAGGGCCCGCCTGATCTCCTCGCGCAGCCGCGCGCGCTCGACCAGGTCGGCGGGACTCTCGGCGGCATCGGCAATGGAACCCGCGTGATCCAACGGAACGTTTTTCCGGCGGGCCTCCTTCAGATAATCAAGGCACCGGTTCCGGAGCGTCTGGAAGAGCCACGCCCGGAAGCGCGAGTGATCGCGACACGTCCTCAGATTGGTGTACGCACGCACGAAGGCGTCCTGCACCATATCCGCGGCTGCGTCGTGATCGAACACCATGGACACCGCATGTCGATAGAGCACACCCTGATAGCGGATGACGAGCTGCGCAAATTGCTGCTTGTCTCCCGCAAGCACGCGCGCCACGACTGTCGCATCGTCGATGGAGCTCTCGGACAGGCGGTCCGCTTCTGGTGTGTGCATCACGTCACCACCAGAACGGCCACGTAACCCCCCATGCCGTCACTACGTCGGCCACCCACGGACTCCGGCACGAACCAGTCGCCATCGCCAGCACGGAACGCGTAGTGGTATACGCCGGGTGCGAGGGGTAGACGAATCACCCACTGACCGCCGTCGCGCGTCATGGGCACGGGCTGCCAGTTGTTGAAATCACCCGCGATCGACAACTGTGTGCCGGGCGCATCGGGTGCCGGGAGCTGAATGAGGACACCGCCCGGCTCCGAGCGCAACAGGGGCAGCGGGGCAGCGACGCTTCGGCCAAGACGGCGAGTGAAGCCTACCGTCCAGCTCCGGCGCGCGCCATTCCAGTACAGCGGGTCCGGCGCTTCTTGCCGCACGCTGGCCCACAACGTAGATTGCCGCCCCAGCGACACGCCGACGCCTGCACCCAACGCCACGTCGTCCAGGTCGTCGCTGAGCCACTTGCCAGCCTGTACCCACGCTTGCACCGGTGCGCCGCCATGAAACACCATGCCGCCGACGTACGGATACGTCCCTTCGTTGGCACGAACCCATCGCGCGTCCGCCTGCACGCGAACGACCGCGCCGTAGCTCACGCGGGCGCCGGTCTCCCACACGCCGCGGTTCTCGGTCGTTCCGGCAAAGGCCAGCGTATGGCCACGCCAGCCACCACGCAGTTCCAGGCTTGCGTTGCCGGAGGAGATATTCACGAGGGGAAAAGCATCGACGGTGGCGCCCCGGCCTGTTTGATCGACGACGGCGTCGCGGAAGAAGAAGCCGTGTGCACCAAGGTCGACACCCAGGTTCACGCGGCGGCTCGTGGAGCCAGACGGCAGCAGCCGACTACCAGCGCCGAAAGAGCCCCACAAGGGATCGCCGCTTCGCAGCGGGGTTGCCGCCGTCCCGTACACCCAGCCACCACGAAGCCCGTCAAAGCGGACCGTGCCCATGACGTTCGTCGTCCCGACGTTCGCCGACACCGGGTCGTAGACGATGCTCCCTGCGGAGACGTCAACGGACAGTCCCTGACCTCGTGCGTCGGTTGAAGCCAGGACGCCGATGACCGCCGGCAGCACGAACGTCACGATGACCGTCGGCCTGATCACGAACGGGCATCCTCCGGGGGGACGAGCGCGATGCGGCTGTTGGTACCGCCGAAACCGTCGTCTACGGCCTGCGCGTACGGGTCGGGCAGCCAACGCTCACCATCAACGACGAATGCGTAGTCGTGCACGCCCGGCGAGAGTGGGATTGTGATCGTCCACATCCCAGGCCCCGTGCGGCGCAATTCGTATTGCGGCTGCCAGTTGGTGAAGCTGCCGGCCAGCCGGACATTCGACGCATCGGATGCCTGAAGGCGAAACTGGACGAAGAGCTGCGGCTCGCCGTTCACGGGGGCGGTTGGTGCGCTGCCGAAAGGACGCCATGCTGAGGGCCAGAGCGTCATCGCCGAAACGACAACTGCCGCGGCGAGCAGACCGTATGCCGGGCGAAACTGGAATGAGACCTGTCGCGACGTCCACAGGGTGGCGACCAGCCGCGCGAACGTGCCGCTCGGCGGCGTCGCTGGATTCACTGCGAGGTGTTCGATCTCGCGCATGAGGGCAGACGAGACATCGGGAGCCGGCCGCGCGTCCACAAAGGCGCGCGTCTCCTGCACGACGTGCTCCACGGCATCGGCGTGAGCGCGCTCCTCAGGCGCGAGCTGAGTCCAGCCGAGGGTACCCTCCAAGTACCTGTCGATCCGGTCCGTCATGTGCGTACCCTGATCCCTTCTATCGGTTGTTCCGGCGCGTGACTCCGCCTCCCTGTACTGAATGCGCGAGCCACCTGGGCTGTAAGGGCGGATGTTATGCCTATACCTGAACGAGAAGACGAGGGTAGGGGCGGGTGCGTCACAATCCAAGACATATACCGGATACCTGCCGGGGCCGCTAGCCCCGCGTGTGACGCGCCGCCGGGGTGGCTCGTCTACGTAATGAAGACGGTCTCTGGCGCCCCCCGTAGGCAGTAGGCAGTAGGCAGTAGGCAGTAGGCAGCGGGCCCAGACTGTGAACTGCCTACCGCCTACCCGTGAACGACTGGCGAATAATTCCCTCCGGCGAAGTGAAGCTGAACCGCCAATTCGAGGTCGCAGCGGGCGGCGCCACCACGATGCTGCTGGACTTCGATGGCGATCGATCGATTCATGAGACCGGGAACGGTCGTTACATGATGCGGCCGGTGATTTCGATCGAGAGCGTCAAGCAAGCAGCGCTTTCGGCTCCACGGAACACCGAGGCACGGAGGCACCATGAAGCATCCCAATCTCGTCTGGCAGGTGCGTTCCAGGGACGGCCGGCTCGTCTCGTGTCTGCTGGCGCCGTGCCGGCTCTCGCATGCGGTGGTTCAATACGTCGACTCGATCGTCTGCGACGTGGAGGAATTCGACGATCTGAACGCCGCGCGCGAACGTGTGCGCATGCTCTACCTGGACGCGGCACGCCACACCGCGGCTTGATTGTGAAACGAGCACCGGGATCGTGTGGCGCGAGCCCTGTCGGGTTCGCGAGGCGAGCCTGACAAGGCTCGCCCCACTGCGACCATCATGAACCCGCCCACACCCGTCCTCCATGCCGGTCGATGATCCGGCGAACGGTCGCGAGGCCAATTCCGGTTCCAGGGAAGTCGGCCTCGTGATGGAGACGCTGGAAGGGTCGAAACAACTTCGACGTGTATGCCATGTCAAAGCCGACGCCGTTGTCTCGGACGAAGTAGACGAGACCCTCGTCGTGTGACTCCGCGCCGAATTGCACCGTTGGTTGGGGCGCGTTGGCCGTAAATTTCCACGCGTTGCCCAGCAGGTTCTCCAGTAGAGGTCCAGGATCTCCGCCCGGACCTGACGCGCCGATCGAGTACGATTCGGGTTTCGGTGTCTCGTCCGGCGCAGACCCGTCCCCGGGGAGGTGCGACATGCCGATGAACGAACTCGAGATGTTTCTGAGCGCGTGGGATTACGAAGCCGAAAATACGCTCAAGCTCTTGCGCGCGCTGCCCGCAACGCAGTACGAGTTTCGGCCTGATTCAGGTGGGCGCTCCCTCGGCGAGCTCGCGTGGCATCTTGCAGAAGGTGACGCCTACATGAGTCACGGGATCGACAAGGGTCGATTCACGAGGGAGGATAGGCCACCGAACATCGAGCGGCCCCGCACCGTTGAGGCGCTTGCACCCGGCTACGAGCGGGTTCACCGAGAGGCGGTCGAGCGAATCCGGAAGCTGACGCTCGAGGATCTCGATCGCAAGGTCGCCTTCTTCATTGGCGAGATGTCGATTCGGGACATTTTGTGGGGCGCCATCCTTTCACATGGCATCCATCACCGCGGTCAGCTCAGTCTGATGTGTCGGTTGGCGGGCGGGCAGGCGCCGGGCATGTACGGGCCAAACCGGGAAGAGATGGCGGCCATGCGCGCCGGATGAAGTAGAAGCAGGGCGGGTCTTTTGGGACCCGCCTGGGCAGCCAGGTACTGAAGGACGCGGCCTACTACGGACGGTCCGGCTGAAGCCGGACACTACGTACGGGGACAGTCGATCAGAGTCCGATGTGGACGCCGAAGCCGACATACGAGATGTCGTCCTGGAAGAATTGACCGTACGGCGAAGGGCCCTTGTACAGCTCCAGCATGAACGAGACGAGCCGCACGGGGTGACCGCCCCCGACGCTGCGCACGAGCTCCAGCCCGGCCCTCCCGCTTATCCCGGGCGACCAGTCGTGCTCCTCCGTCGTCTTCACGTCGACGCCGCTCACCAGTTGCACCGGACCCGCACGGCCGGTCCGGAGCTCGAGGCCTCCGTGCCACAACTGGGAGGCGAGGGTGGCCGGTTCCCGGCGGAACAGGCGCTCGCCGCCGCCGTACGCGCGCAGCGGGCCCATTTCCTGCGACAGCAGCAGCTCGAACGACTCGAACGAAAGATTCTCACGCTCGATGTCCTCGCCGCGCAGCAGGTACTCGTCGCCCAGATGCGAGCTCTGATGGTAAATGCGCACGCGCGCGCTGAAGCCGCGGCGGCGGAACGTGAGGGGGAGACCGACAATGTAGTCGGCGTTGATCAGGTCGTTCGAAGGCGCGCCGAGGTCGAACTGCGCGAAGATGCTTCCGACCACATCGATCTGCAGGCCTTCACCGGCGTTCGGTCCGCCCCATCTCACCAGGCCGAAGCTGTCGCCCAATCCAACCGACGCGATCGACGTACCCTCGCCAGACGGATCATCCAGGGAACGGAACGTCCCGCGCAGGAAGCTGATGAACGAGCGCGGCTCCTTCGGATCCGCGACGGTGGGACAGAAGATCTGGTCCTGCGGAAACAGCACGGGCCCGACGGCTTCCTCTTCGTGCACGCCTGTGCCGCACCGCGGCGCCTGCTCGGTTTGAGCTGCAGCGCCACGCGCGAACAGCAGCACAGCCATGGCGATCAGGATCGACCGGTGTCGTCGACGCCTGTTGGTCATTGGAGTTCTCCTCGTGCGCAGGGGAGCAGTCTTGCGGGGGCGCGCCTTGCTGCGTCTAGCAAAAAGCATGCGCACCGACTGGTCGAGGCGCTTGCCTCGCAAGGGGCGCGCAGGGTGTTACCGCGTGGTGGTCACCGGCCCGCCTCGGAGCTCACGAATGTCCACCTTGTTCACTTGGTCGATGATCTTGGCAAACGCGCGAGCTGATTGCTCGAGCCCGTACGCGGGCACGGCGGACAAAGTATCCAGGTCGGTGTGATAGACGGTGTGGTCGATGATGTGGAAGCTGGGGGCGTCGGTGAACACCTGACCGAGCTCGCCGCCCGGCCGCCCTTCGGGACGCGAGTACAGAGCGATGCCGTACTCGTTGAAGGTCTTCAGCACGATGTCCTGCAGTCGATCGCTGCCACCGACGTACCAGCGCCGCGCGCTCACCTGGTTGGACGTGATGAGAGCCTCGCCCACGAGATACGTTGCGACCTGCGCCGTGTGCTCGGCATTGATGAGCAGCGCGGTCTTGGCGAACATCTGTTGCATGTTGTTGTGCACCCATCGGATTCCCGCGTTCTCGCCCGACGGCGAGTGATGGGCGGCCGTGGTAAAGAACGTCATCGTCCGTCGGCGCTGCGCCTTTGGCACCTGCGCGTAGTGTTCCGCCAACGCAACCAGCGTCGCCATCCCGGACGCATTGTCCATGGCGCCTTCGAAGAAGGAGTCCGCATGCGCCATCACGGCGATGTTTTCCTCGGTGGCGCCGGGGAGCACGCCCCAGACATTGGCCGTCTTCAGGCCGGTGCGCGTTTCGACGGCCAGACGGATGCCCAGCGTCGGCGATTCCTTGCGCTCGATCATCCCGCGGATCGCGCGGCCATCCTGATCGCCAATCATGAAGACGGGCACCTTGGCGGGCGCCGCTGTTCCACCGGCTTGGGGCTCGTTGAGGACGTTGCCGGGGAAACCGACGATCACCAAGATGGCAGCCGCGCCGGCTTCAGCGGCGCGCCGCACTGCACCAAGCGTCAGTGCCGTGTTGCCACGGCCGCCGGGATTGGGAAAACCATAGAGCAGCACCGCTTTGCCGTTGACGTTGCGGTCGGCAAAGTCGGCGGCCGTTCCCATTCCGATCCAGATTGGCTCCAGCCTGACAGTTCCGCTGGTCGCGACTGAGTTGAACAACGGGAACGCCGTTGCGATCGGAATCGACTTGCCAGCGCCGCTCGCAGTCATCTCCCAGGAGGTCGGGAACCACTGTGGCGGGAGATCGAATTCCTGGATGCGCACCTGCTCGAGCCCGATGCGACGGAACTGCGCCGCCGTCCACTCGTTGGTCATGCGCTCGTAGAGCGTGCCGGCGATGCGGCCCCAGTACTGGTTCCCGTCATCGCGGCTCTTCTGTGAAATCGCTGTGACTTGCCCGATCAGCGCCTTGATACGGAAGCCGTCCAGGTCGTTGTAGGCAACGTCTCCGGCTGGATAGGGCCACCGAAGGAATTGATCGTCAGCCAGCCAGTTGGGAGGCAGGTTCGTGCCTCGCGGCAGGTCTGGCGCCGGATCGGTCAGGCGTCCTTCCGTGATCGGCGCCTGTGCGGGCGGAGCCCCCTGCGCTTTCAAAACTGCGGTTGCCGACAACACTCCGGCCGTCATCGCAATCCCGAACACGATCCGCATCCAGAGTCTCATGAGGAATGCTCCTTCAGAGTTAGGGGCGAGGTCTCGGCGTGAAAAGACTACCACTTGTGCGCCCTCTGCGAGGCGCAGCTATGGCTGGGCGAAATCTCCCGCTCGCTCTGCCCCGGTGTGCTAAGGTACCTGCAGCTGTTCTGAGCCTCCCGCAATTCGGCGGGTTCCTCACCATAGCGTTGGCTAGAGGAACCCCATGAGATCCCGTACACCAAGCGCTCCAGTTCATCTGCCCAGTCCCGCGCGGCGCGTCTGCGTTCCTCACCCCGAGCACACCGCTCTACGAGTTGGTGGCAGGGGCGCGCGATGGTGATCCGCCCACCGCATCTCAACGCGTACGAGTTCGTCGTGGTCTCGTCGCTTCGTGCGAAACAATTGCTCGCCGGCTGCGTCGCCCGTCTCGAAGGTCCGCACAACGCCGCAACGATGGCGCAGATGGAAGTCGCTGCAGGACGCGTCGTGCGGGCTGACGGCGCGAGCGAATCGCCGAGGCAATGTGGCTGGCAGATTTAGCGGGACGCCCGCACATTTGAGGTCCTCGATGGGCACGACCGATTCGGCGCCGCCGGCGCCGCGCGCATGCCCGTTCTGCCGTTCGGCGCAAATCGCAACCACGAGCAAGGCCGTCAGTGACGGCGACTACTGGCGGTGCCACACCTGCGGACAGATCTGGAATCCGTCACGGCTGAAGGTCACGGCACCGCCGTGGCAGCGATAGCAGTGCTGGCGTGGCTGATGGCGCTCACTGCGACCGTGTCGGTCGCGTTGAAGACGATGTCCGTCATCGTGTGGGGCGCGAGTGCGCTGGTCGCCCTCTTGCCCGCGTTGACGTTGATGGTGCTGGCGCACACGCCCGCAAAGACGGTGGCCGAGATCATCCGCGACGCGGAGGCGAGGTCGTGACGGGATCGGGGCCACGCTCAGCACAGCGGCGACGTTCGTGCTACACTGCTATTCTCACGTTGGATCCCGCCACGTTTGTTCTGCCTGCGTTCAGTCGGTGTTGCACGCTCCAGAAGTCATCAAGCCCGCTGCCTCCAACTTTCAATGGAATGTGACAATGAGACTTTACGTAGGAAATCTATCGTTCAATACGGGCGAACAGCAGATCGAACAGCTGTTCGCAGAGGTGGGCCAGGTTGCGTCGGTCCGTCTGGTGCGCGATCGAGCGACGGGGCAGTCGCGCGGATTCGCGTTCGTCGAAATGGGGGATGCCGACCAGGGGCGTGCTGCGTGCAGCGCCCTCGATCAACGAGAATTTGAGGGACGCCGCCTCACCGTCAACGAGGCGAAGCCGCAGGAGCGCAGAAGCGGCGGCTACGCGGACAGCGGTGGCCGTTCGCGCCGCGAAGCGCGTTGGTAGACACGGCCGGCGGGTTCCTTGTCATGGCTTTCGCCCCAGAGGAACCCGATGTCCGGATTCTCGGCTGATGAAGCGCGCCGCTGGGACGCCTGGCGGCACCCGAATGGGCTGAGCGGGCGCGGCAGCGACCCGATCTGCGGTATCGTAGGCACGTTGCTGGCGGCTCCGCTCATCGCGCTTGCCGTCGTCGCCTGGCTGCGATGACGACCTATCTCATCAATCCAAGCCACGTCTCGTTTGGCATCGGTGTCATCACGCCGCGGTGGCTTTACGTCCTGGCGGCGGCTACGCCTGCGTCGTACGGTGACCCGCGCCTCGTCGATGAGACGCTGGAGCCGTTCGACACAGGTGTCATCCAGCCAGGCGACGTCGTCGGTATCGGCATCCACACAGGCAATGCGTTGCGCGGCTACGAAATCGGGACCGCGGTGCGCGCGGCCGGCGCCCACGTGGTGTTCGGCGGCATTCACGCGACGCTCTACCCGAACGAGGCGGTCGAGCTGGGCGGCGCGCACGCGGTCGTAGCCGGGGACGGTGAGCAGGCATGGCCTGCAGTGCTGCAGGATTGTGCGACAGGCACGCTGCGCGCGCGCTACGACGGCGGGCGAATCGAGGGCGATGCGTTCCTGCCCGGGCGCTGGGAGCTGCTGCCTGCCGGGCGTTACATGTGGGCGTCCGTCCAGACGGTTCGCGGCTGCCCGAAGCACTGCTCGTTCTGCTCGGTCTGGCGGACGGACGGCCAGCGGCCGCGGCAGCGCCACGTCGATCGCGTGCTGGAAGAGGTCGTGGACCTGCGGCGCCGTGGATTCCGGTTCATCGCGCTCGCCGATGACAATTTCTATCCTGTCACGCTCGACGACCTGCGGATGGCGGCGCGTCGCCAGGATTCACATCAGCTGGAGCGGCTCCAGGCGATCCGCGCCGAGAGATTTGCGCTGATGGAGGGCCTCGCGCGCCTGCCGAGCGACACGGTGTTCTTCACCCAGATCACCATGGAAGCTGGTGAAGATCCGGAGTTTCTCGAGGCGATGCGCCGGGCGCACATCAAAGGGGCATTGGTCGGCGTGGAAGCGGTCACACCCGAAGGGCTGAAGGACATCTACAAGAACTTCAACGAAAGCGGAGAGGCGCTCGTCGAGCGGCTGCGCGCGTTTCGGGGCCACGGTGTGCACGTGCTCGGATCGTTCATCTTCGGGCTGCCGAGCGATCGGCCCAAGACGTTCGACGCCACGCTGGCGGTGGCCGAGCGCGCCGGGCTGACGTTCGCGCAGTTCGTGATGCTGACGCCGTTCCCCGGGACGTTGGATTTCGCAGCGTGGGAAAAGTCGCTGGGGTCCGAGCCGCCGCGCGTCGGAGGCATTCCGGTATCGCGCCACTGGTTGATTCCGCAGGCGAATCGACCGAAGGTGTACCTGCACCATCCCGTAATGAGCGCCGACGAGATCCGGAGCCGCACGCAGGCGGTGTGGGATCGGTTCTACTCGCTGCCGAGCATCTGGAAGCGGTCGCAGGGTGCTGTCACGTCGCTCAAAGGGAGGCTGGCGTTCCTGCTCATCTCAAAGATCTACCGCCAGATGTACGCGAACACCGGGATTGCCACCGACAGCGCGCGTGTGAACCGCTCGGCGCGGTGGGCGCGGCTGATGGCAATCCCATGCCGTCGGCTCTTCGCCGGCCACCCGATGCCGGAGTTGCAGGTTCCTTCGCCGCCTGAGGCGGATCTGGCGCCGGCCAAAGACGCGCTCTTCGGCAGTGCGCGTTCTGCTTGATACTGCCCGCTACGCAGGTTGAAGGGTAAGCTAAGCGGCCAGAGCCGCTGCGGATGGCCGTCCTGCGGCGCGCGACAATGCGGTCGATCGTGTCAGCCGTTCACCTTCTCAACATCACGTCGTTCGGTCGTAGTTCGCGCGGCAGACGCGCGTTGGGCGGCGTGGCGGCTGCTCAACGATCTGCTTTACCGTTTCGACGGAGCAGCCACCCGTCGAAGCAGCTCGTGCCAGCGCGGGTCCGCATGAAGGATATCGAAGGGAGGATCGACGGTCAGATACAGGGGTTCGTCTCCTCCTCGGTCGACCATTGCAAAGAGCAATGCAAAGGCGCGATCCCGATCGCCCAATGCCGCGTACGCGGCCGCGCCATAGCCAGGGGGGACACCGCCTGGTGTTGTCTCGAGGTCCCGAAGGGTCTGCTTTGCGTCAGCGGTCCTACCCATGCGAGCGTAAATCCGAGCCAACCGCGCGTGATAGATTCGACCCTCTCCGGCCGCTTTCTGGTACGCGGCCAGCGCATGGTCATACTGCCCCATCTGATCATAGACATCACCTAGCCGGACGTACACCGAGGCCAGCCCAGGTTCGAGCTCCAGAGCTCGATGTAGATGTGGGACCGCGTCGCCGAATCTGCGGGCGCGATACAGAATGCGCCCGAAGACCGATTGAATGGCCGGTGAAAGAGGGTCCAGTTGTTCGGCGCTCTCGATCTGTCCAATCGCCTCCGGAAAGCGCCCGAGCGCCATCAGTGTGAGTGCGTACGTAAAGTGAGCATCGACGTTGTTGGGATCGAGGGCCAGTGCTCGCGTGACCATCATCTCTGCGCCCGTGAGGTCGCGGTCGTACAAGCGTTTCATGTCCGCCTGCACGACGTACGCCTCTGCCAGGCGGCTGTCCAGGGTCAGCGCCTGTTGCGCCGCCGCGCGCGCCGGCGATTCGGCCGCCTCCAAGCTCATTGGTCCCCACATTCCGAGCGCCCACCATGCGTGCGATAAACCGGCGAAGGCCGGCGCATACCCCGGATCAATCTTCGTTGCGCGCTCGAAGTGCGTAATGGCTTGCTTCAGGTTCTCCTCGTCGTCTCTCCAGAGGTGATAGCGGCCAACCAGGTACTCCTGATGGGCTAGCGGGTTGACCTCGGTGTTCGACGCAAGCCGGGCCCGCTCATCGGCGGTCAACCGAATTCGAATCTCCTCGCCGACGGCGTATGCCAACTCCGCCTGCAGCTTCAAGGTGTCGCCCACTCCGCGCTCGTAGCTCCGCGCCCACAGGTGGGTGTCAGTCCCGACGTGAATCAACTGAAGTGCGATTCGCACGCGATCGCCGGACTTCTGCACCGAGCCGTCGAGAAGAGCATCGACGCCGAGTTGTTGCCCAATCTCGTTCAGGGGCTTGCGATTCCCCTTGAATGTCATGACCGACCTCCGTGACACGACCCTGAGCGTTTGAATCTGTGCCAGCCGGCCGATCAACGCTTCGGTCATCCCGTCGGCCAAGTACTCCTGCGCGGGGTCACCCGAGAGGTTGTCGAGTGGAAGCACCGCAAGGGAGCTAATCGTCGGCCCCGTTCCGATGGTCCGTTGGAGGGACGCGACGACGACGACCGCTATCACGAAGAGGAGAGCAAACCCAGCGGCAGCAAGAGAACGCCTGCGCACCGGACGTTCGCGTCGGGGTTCGAGGCGCAGTCGTCGGTCGTGCCACCACGCATCGAGCTCCGATCGAAATCCGTACACGGAGCCGAGCTTGGCGTGCAAGTGACGATGCACCGGCATTCCTTCGCGCTTCTCCCAACGCTGGACGGTGCTCACGTCACGTTGCAGGTATGCGGCGATCGCCTTCCACGACCCAAGTCGTTCGGCGGGGTTGTCATCTGGAACTCGCGGAGAGGCAGGCGGCGATGGCTCGATCGGCATGTGCTTCCCCCCTGCCGCCACGTCGGGCGGTGCGACGGGATCTTAGCCCGCGCGCTTCGACACGGCAACGCACCGCATGAAGCGGCACAGAGCGGATTCTCTTGAGCTGCGGCTCTATACAGCTTGCTCCAGCCGCTTGCAGGAAGGATTGTCCCCGAGTGAACGCGGTTGCCAGCGAGACGGCATTTCGCCGGGGTGACCGCGGTCTGGGGCACGCATAACACGGAAGGAGAGACCGATGGCTCGCTGCAACTACCGAGTGAAGTGGAGTGGGATGGCCGTGCTGGCTGCTGTGATGCTGCTTGTTTCGTCTCCGGTCGGAACCGCGAAGAAATTCTCCGATTGGTCGGCCCCCGTTAACCTGGGGCCGGTCGTCAACTCCCCATCAGAGGAGTTCCTTCCGGAAATCAGTCAGTTCGGATCGCCAGCGATCATCGATTCGATGGCGGCGAGGGCATCGGGCACGTTCATTCCCCGCGTGACGTGCAGCACGAGCGAACGAGGCACGACTCCGGCGAGATCGAGCTGGATCCATACGTCGAACCGCGCGACGTGAATCCCCGCCACGTAGGCTGTCCATTTGTCCCCGCCCACGTCGAAACACCGCCGATCGAGCGCTGTGAACCACCATCGAGCGGCACCACACCATGGGCCGGTGAGGATCTCGGCGCTTCCGGTCATGGTCGATGAGTCGAGCTCGGAGAGCGTTTCGGCCGGCGATGGTGACTGCATGGCCACAGCATGGGATTTTGGGAGTGAAAGCGGGCTGGATTCTACGCATTCACCGCGTCGATTCAAGCGAAACGACGCACGAAGGAAGCCAGTCCGCGCGTGCGGCATGCAGGAATCGTTGCAGCGTCTGGAGATATTTTTTTTACGCCGGTCTTATTTCCACATCATCTGCACATCATGTCCACATCATCTCCACATGTTTTCCACAGGATCGGCACTCTGTGCGATCGCGGCATGTGTTCCTGACGAGTCGCCCTTGTCCTAGCGAGTCGCTTTCAGTTCTGCGTAAGCCTGGCGCACGAATCGCTCGCCCGTGGTGCCGGGTTGCTGGATTCTCGCATCCAGGTCCGCGGTGACCTTGGCCGCCACCACTTCGTCTTCGCTCTTTCCCTGGGCGACCAGCGCCGCCACGCGGTCGCGAACGGCCATGGCGACGTCGCGATGCGTCGTCACCGCGTTGCGGTCGACCGTGGGCCCGTGGCCGGGAATGATCTTCGTGTTGGGGCCGGCGTGGCCGATCACCGTGCCCAGGCCGTCGATCAGGCCCTGCAGCGAGCCGCCGTTGTTGCGATCGATATTCGGGTACGCAATGGCCCGGTAGAAGTCGCCCGTCATGATGATGTCGAGGCCCGGGAAAAAGACCATGGTGTCACCGTCCGTATGCGCTCGCGGGATGGCGATCAGCCGGACTTCTTCGCCATTCATGTGGAGCGTCAGCGTGTCGCGATAGGTCTGCTTCGGGAGGCCGGCGGCGGGCATCGGCACGCCGGGTGAACCGTTGGCTTGCGGATTCGGATGCGCCAGCCGGAAGCGCAGCTCCTCGCGCGAGATGATGGTGGCCCCCATCTTTCCGAAGTTCTCATCGCCCCCGGTGTGGTCGCCGTGCAGGTGCGTGTTGACGACGAACTTGATCGGTTGCGGCGTGATTTGCTTGATCGCGGCCGCAATCTTCTCGCTGAGCGGCGCGAACTGCGTGTCGACCATGAAGACACCATCAGGCCCAAACAGGACGCCGATGGTCCCTCCCTGCCCCTCGAGGGTAAAGAACTTGTCGGCGACCTTCATGGCCTTGATTTGCACCTTGCTGAAATCGGGTGGGCCTTGCGCGTGTGCGAGCGCGGCACAGAGCACCACGGCGCCGAAGCTGAAAATGAGTCGGGCGGATTTCATGGAGGCTACTCCTTCGGAAGCGGGAAATGTGTGCCGCGCAGATTACATCACTCTTGACGATTTCGCTCGGAATATTCCGGCCCTTCGCGCACACTATGGCGTCGAGCGGCGGAATCACACTGGAGGACGATTATGGCGAAGCGATTGTGGCTGTCATTGAGCCTCGCGGCGCTGATGACAGGACTGGGCGCGGCGCAGGATGCACGGAGCGTCCTGCAGGCCGCAGCGGCCGCGATGGGCATGAACAACGTGCAATCCATCCAGTACACGGGAACCGGCTGGCAGGGGATGGTCGGGCAGAATGTCGCCCCGGATCAGGATTGGCCGCGGGTCGACCTGACGAGCTATACCCGGACGATTGACTTCGAGACGATGTCCTCGAGAGAGGAATATGTCCGGGCGCAAGGGAACAATCCGGCACGCGGCGGCGGCGCCGGGTTTCCGTTTCTCACCCCGCAGCGGGTCGTCAACTTCGTCAGCGGCAACTACGCGTGGACGGTGAACGCGCAAGGGCAACCTGTGGCGCAGCCGGCCGCGGCGGAACTGCGCCGGCTCGAGATCCTCCTCAC
>Ga0209640_10000595_pt1 | contig 28452 bp, 25 predicted proteins | sample RifCSP10_1_FD_184018 | JGI IMG/M metagenome (GOLD analysis project Ga0209640, IMG submission 184018) | Soil microbial communities from Rifle, Colorado - Rifle CSP2_sed 10_1 (SPAdes) (version 2) | ecosystem: Environmental > Terrestrial > Deep subsurface > Rock core/Sediment | place: Rifle... | reverse complement strand
GACGAGAGACAACGCTTGTGGCTCTGAGCCACTTGGCTCGACGAGCGCCGCGGTGGAGGAGGAGACGAGCACCTGCCCGCCATGACCTGCCGCGGCGATCCGCGCCGCACGGTGGACGTCACCGCCGACGTAGCCCTCCTCGGTCAGAAGCGGAGTGCCGGTGTGGAGGCCGATGCGTACTCGGATCGCCCCCGCGGCGAGCGCCTCAGTCAACTCTCCCGCTGCGGCAAGAGCACCGGGCGCCGTCGGGAAGGCGAAGAAGAAGGCGTCCCCCTGGGTGTCGACCTCGGCGCCGTCGTGACGCGCGCACGCCTCGCGGATCGCGCGGCGGTGCTCGGCGAGCGCTTCGGCGTATCCCTCGGCGCCGAGCTCGTGCAGCAACCGCGTCGAGCCCTCGACGTCGGTGAAGAGGAAGGTGACGGTGCCGGAGGGAAGGTCAGGCCGCACAGGCGGCATCATGCGGCAGAGCGAGGCCTGAGTCACGCGAGACGGCGGAATGCGATAGTCCGCGCGTGACTCTCGATCGCTCCAAGGTCTGGACGGGCGACCTGAATGCGAAGGCGCTCGAGCCGCAGCCTCGCGTGACCGTCGGCCTCTACGACACGACGCTCCGCGACGGGGAGCAGACCGTCGGCGTCGTGCTCGATCCCGAGCAAAAAGTGGAAATTGCAAGGGCGCTGTCCGCGGCGGGCGTCGACCGGATCGAAGCCGGGTTCCCGCGAGTCTCCGAGGACGACGCGCGGGCGATCTCGCTCATCCTCGAGGCCGGGCTCGATGCCGAGATCTGGGGCTTCTCGCGGGCAGTACGCGCGGACGTCGAGGCCCTCGTCGAGCTCGGGCTCCAGGCATGCGTGATCGAGAGCCCGATCTCGGACGGGAAGCTCGCCGCGCTCGGCGTCTCGCGAGAGACGATGCTCGAGCGGATCCGTGCGGCCGTCTCGTTCGCCGCGGAGCAGGGGATACGCGTCGCCTTCTTCGGAGTAGATTCGACGCGCGCCGACCTCGAGTTCGTGCGGCGTGCGTACGACAGCGCGGTCGAAGCCGGCGCGAAGGAGGTCGTCGTCGTCGACACGCTGGGGATCGCGACACCGGAGGCGGCGGCCTTCCTCGTCGGCGACATCGCCGAGCGTCTCGACTACGAGGTTCCCGTCCACTGGCACGGTCACGACGACTTCGGCCTCGCGACCGCGGCGGCCGTCGCCGCTGTCCAGGCAGGGGCGACCTGGGTGCAGGGAACGGTGAACGGGATGGGGGAGAGAGCGGGCAACGCCGACCTCGTCGAGGTCGCGCTCGCTCTCGAAGCGCTGTACGGGATCCCCACGCGACTGCGGCTCGAGCGAGCGCGCGAGCTCGCGCGGCTCGTGCAGGAGCTCGCGGGCACGCAGCTCGCACCGTGGAAGGCCGTGACGGGCGAGAATCTCTTCACGCGTGAGTCCGGCGCAGTCGCGTCGCAGTTCCACGACCCGCCTGCGATCGAGCCGTACGCCTCGGAGCTCGTCGGCGCCCAGCGCGGCATCGTGCTGGGGAAGAAGAGCGGGCTCGACTCGATCAAGATCAAGGCCGAGGAGCTCGGCCTCGACGTGCCCGAGGAGCAGCTCCCCGCGCTCCTCGAGTCGGTCAAGCGGGCAGGGACGAAGAAGCGTGGCCTCCTGACCGACACCGAGTTTCGCAGGCTCGCTCGCAGGAGAAGCTCCCCGGCCTCGTGATCATAAGCCGAGACCCGGCCGCGAAAGCGGCCGGCTTCAGGGATCTTCGCGCGACCGGAACTCCGCACTAGCGGATTCCGGTCTTGCGCACGGTTCCAGTTGACTGACATGTCAGAAGGCGGGATACTCGCGCCGCAGCGTGAAACGGGTGTGCATCGTCGGGGCAGGGGTGATCGGGAGCCTCTTCGCGGGTCATCTGGCCCAGGTTTGCGACGTCTCCGTGCTGGCGCGACGGAGGGAGCACGCGGAGGCGTTGAACCGTGACGGGCTTCGCGTGAGCGGAAAGAGCGAGCGGCACGCCAGGGTCACCGCCTCCGCCGACCCGGCGGAGCTCCCCCCGTTCGACGTCGCGATCGTCGCGACGAAGGCGTCGGGCCTCGAGGCTGCCGCCCAGGCGCTCGAAGGCCGCTTCCCGGAGGCGACAGTGATGACGGTGCTGAACGGCATCGGCGCCGAGGAAGTCGTCCGCGCACACGGCGACTGGCCGATCGTGTCCGCCGTCACGTTCATGAGCGGCACGCGCCACTCGGATACGCACGTCGAGTACATCCTCGACACGGAGACGTGGCTCGGCCCGTACGAGGACACGCCGTTCGAGAAGGTGCAGGAGATCGCCGACACGATCGTCGAATCGGGCCTCAAGGCGGAGGCGCTGCGGGATCTGCGGCCCGCGCAGTGGTCGAAACTGATCTTCAACGCGGCGGTAAACCCCGTCGCTGCGCTCACCGGACTGCCGCACGACTCACGTTTCGCCGACGAGGAGGAGCCCACGGCTCTCGGCCACCTCGTGCACGGCCTCGTCGACGAGGGCAAGGCGGTCGCCGCCGCGGCCGGGATCGAGCTCCACGACGACCCGTGGGAGATGAACGTGCTCGCCACGCAGCGGGGATCGGCGCACTACCCGTCGATGCTCGAGGACGTGGACGCGCACAGGCCGACCGAGATCGAGCTCATCACCGGTTCGCTCGTCCGCGAGGCCCAGCGGCACGACGTTCCCGCGCCGCTGCACTCCATGCTCTACGGCTTCGTGAAAGGGAAGGAGGCGTCGTGGTGAGCTGTGTCACCGTTCGAACCAGGCCAGGAAACCAGAGAGCAACAGGAGGGTGTAGATGACCAGAGCAACGAAGGCGGTGCTCGTGCTGGCCGCCGCGGCAGTAGCCGCAGTAGCCGTCGTCGCCGGCGGGACAGCCGCACCACAGCAGGGTACGACCGTCGTCATCGGCTGGGCCTACGACGGCGTGGGGAACATGGCGCCGTTCGACGGCCCGGCGCTCGCGACAGCGAAGACCCGCATCGCGCAGGTCAACAAGACGAGCAGCACGAAGCTGAAGCTCATCACCTGCAACACACAGAACAACAAGCCAGCGATCGCGAAGTCCTGCGCCGCGAAGCTCCTCAGCCAGGGCGCCGACATCATCATGACCACGTGCGATGTCGACCTCGCCGCGCCCGTCGTCCAGGAGTCGATCAACGCCGGGAAGCTGACGGTCGCCGCGTGCATCGGCACCGACCAGATGGGCCCGAAGCGGTTTGGCGCCAAGGGGCGTCTCGCGTTCTCGTACGGCAACGTTGCGCAGGACGAGGGCTCGGCGATGGCGGAGTTCGCGTGGAAGAAGGGTTGGCGCAACGCGTCGCTCGCCACCGACACGGTGATCGTCTACTTCCGGAACGTCGTCCAGGCGTTCGAGGCACGCTGGAAGCAGCTCGGCGGCACGATCGTCACGAAAGAGACGTATCAATCGCTCGGCGGCAACCCCGCCTCGTGGCAGAACGTCGTCACCCGTCTGAACGCGAAGCAGGCGGACGTGATTGTCACCTCCACGGCGGCGGCGTTCGGCGCCCAGGTGCCGATCCTGAACGGCCTTCGCACCCTCGGTAACAACACGCCGATGCTCAACTCGTGGGCCGGAGACGGGAACTACTGGTACACGCCGGACCCGAAGATCACGAACTACTTCTACGTGACGTTCGCGTCGGCGTTCGGAGACGACCCTGTTGCCGCCGTCAACGCGCTTGCCAAGAAGAACGCGGCAGCCATCGCGAAGGCCGGAAGCACCGGCGGGTTCATCACCGGACCGGCGGCCATCGACGGCATCCTCGTGGCGCTCAAGCGCACAGGCGGCTCCACGAACGGGCTCGCGCTCGCGGCGCAGATGGAGAAGTTCCAGAAAGTGCCCACGCTCTCAGGGCTCGTGAGCTTCTCGAAGCAGCTGCACACCGTGTACGGCCGGCAGTACCGCGTGATCCGTGTGCAGAACAACGTCCCGAAGGTCGTTGGGACCATCAAGGCGAAGGTCGTTCCGAAGATCTCGTAACCACCTTGCCGGACGCGGAGTCGCATTCAGAGGAGACCAGGCGGTCCGGAGCTTCGCTCCGGGCCGCCGGCGTCTCGCGGTCGTTCGACGGGATCCAGGCGCTCCGCGGGGTGACGCTCGAGCTCCACCGGCACGAGGTCGTCGGCCTGATCGGGCCGAATGGCGCCGGCAAGTCCACGCTCGTGAACGTGCTCACGGGGTTCGACTTCCCCGAGGAGGGCTTGGTCGAGCTCGAGGGCCGGGACATCACACGCTGGAGGCCGCACCGCCGCGGCCGACACGGCCTCGCAAGGACCTTCCAGCACAATCGCTCGTTTCGCAGCCTGTCCGTGCGAGAGAACGTCGAGGTGGCGGCGCTCGGTGTCGGAGCCGGGCCGCGCGAGGCCCGACAGAGGGCGGATGGTCTGCTCGGCTCGCTGCAGCTGGCGCCGTATGCAGATGCACCGGCCGGAGCACTCGCGCACGGCGACGAACGGCGTCTCGGTGTCGCGCGGGCGCTCGCGACGACTCCCCGCTTCGTCCTCATGGACGAGCCGGCGGCGGGCCTGCCCGAAGCGGAGGTTCCGGCCTTCGCCGACGTAGTGCGGTCGGTCCGCGACGAGCACGATGCGGGCGTGCTGCTCATCGATCACAACATGGCGCTGATCATGGACGTGTGTGACCGCATCCAGGTGCTCGACCAGGGGATGACCCTGGCCGAGGGGTCGCCCGTCGAGATCCGCGCCAACCTCGACGTCGCCGCCGCGTACCTGGGTGAGAGTGCGGTGCACGAGGCTGCGGAATGAGTGAGGGCACGCTCGAGCTCTCGGCCCTCGACGTCGCTTACGGTGGCGTCGCCGCGGTTCGCGGCCTGTCACTGGCCGTCGCACCGGGTGAGATCGTTGGCCTCATCGGGCCGAACGGAGCAGGCAAGTCGACGACGCTCCATGCGATCATGGGACTCGTCCCGGCACGCGGCGGCGAGATCCTCTTCGGCGGGCGGTCGCTGCGGGGAAGGACTCCCGAGGCAATCGCGCGCAGCGGCATCGCACTCGTCCCCGAGGGCCGACGCCTGTTCGCCGAGCTCACGGTCGAGGAGAACCTCAGGCTCGGTTTCGCGGGACGGTCGGCCCAGGGCGCAGACGAAGACCTCGCGGACGTCGCCGAGCTCTTCCCGATCGTCGACGAGTTCAAGCACCGGCACGCGGGCGCGCTCTCCGGTGGCCAGCAGCAACAGCTGGCGATCGCACGCGCACTCGTGGCGAAACCCTCGATCCTGCTCCTCGACGAGCCGTCGCTCGGGCTGGCGCCGACCGTCGTCGACCTCGTCTTCGCCACGCTGCGGATGATCCGCGACCGCGGCCTCGGCGTCCTCCTCGTGGAGCAGCGGGCGCAGCGGACGGTTGCGCTTGCCGACAAGACGCACGTCCTCGCAAACGGCGAGCTGCGCCTGACTCTGACTCCCGACGACGCCGCCGACACCGACCGCATGGTTGCGGCCTACCTCTCGTGACCGGGCTCCTCGGCAGCGGCACCACGGACTTCGTGGGCGATGCCCTCGACCTCCAGGTTCAGGTCGACGCGATCGGCCTCGGAGCCGTCTTCGCGCTAATGGCGGTGGGCATCGGACTCGTCTTCGGCGTCTTGCGTCTGGTGAACTTCGCCTACGGGCAGCTGATCATGGCCGGGGCGTTCGCGCTTGCGTTCGCCTCGGATCGCGACTGGCCAGTCGGCCTCGGGATCGCGCTCTGCTTCGGCGTTGTGCTCGCGCTCTCCCTGGCCATGGAGCGGGTCGTCTTCCGCCCACTCAGGACGCAGTCGGGTGCGGTGATGCTGATCGCGACGTTCGCTGTCTCCTTCCTCCTGCAGAGCATCGCGCTCCTCTGGTTCGGGCCGCTCGGGAAGACGGCTACGTCGCTCGTCGCGCTCAACCGGCCGGTGTCCGTCGGCGACGTCGAGATCCGCAAGATCACGGTCGTCGCGATCGTCACTACGGCGATCTGCCTCGCGCTGCTCGTCCTCCTCCTGAACCGTACGTCGATCGGCCTGCACATGCGAGCCGCGTCGATGGACTTCTCCACGGCGCGGCTCCTCGGGGTGCGAGCGAACATGGTGAGTGGTGTCGCGGTGCTGATCAGCGGCGTCCTCGCTGCGGTGGTGGCCGTCATGCTCACCGTGCAGTACCCGACCGTGACGCCCACCTTCGCTCTGCAGGAGACGATCATCGTGCTCGCGGGTGTCGTCGTCGGTGGGATGACGCGTCTGCTCTCGGCCACCCTCGGCGGGTTCCTCATCGGTTACGTATCCGGGCTCCTCGGAGGCGCGCTGCCGACCGCGCAGAGCCAGTACCTGCCGTCGTTCCTCTTCGGTCTCGTCATCCTTGTCCTGCTCGTGCGGCCCGATGGGCTCTTCACGAGGCACCGAGGGCTGGTCGAGCGCGTATGAGTGGATCGCGGGCCGTGCAGCACGTGCTCGCCCCGGCGGCGCTCGTGGTCGCCGCCGCCCTTCTCGGGTCGACGGTCTCGCGATCGACGGAGATCTACTTCATCAGCGCGCTCGTCTCGGTCTCGGTCGTGGTCGCGCTCTACACGTTCGTGGGCAACTCCGGGGTGCTGTCGTTCGGGCACATCAGCTTCTTCGCAGTCGGGGTCTGGGCCGCAGGCGTGCTCTCGGTTCCCGCGGAGGAGAAGCCAGCGACGATGCCGTATCTCTTCGACTTCCTCAGCTCGACGACAGTCGGCAACGTGCCGTCGCTCGCGATCGCGGCGGCGGCGGGAGGAGCGTTCGCCCTCCTGGTGGGCCTGCCCCTGATGCGTCTGTCGGGGCTCGCAGCCGGGATCGCGACGTTTGCCGTCCTTGGGATCACGAACAACATCCTCCGCTACTACGAGAAGATCGGGCCGGGTCTGAACACGTTCTCGTCCGTCCCGGAGACGACCGATCTCTTCCAGGCGACGGTGGGCGCGCTCCTCGCCATCGTGGCCGCGTTCGCGTATCAGCGGAGCCGGTTCGGGCGGCAGCTGCGGGCAACGAGAGAGGATCCACCGGCGGCCCGTGCGGTCGGTATCTCGATCTACCGCCAGCGGCTCGGGGCTTTCGCGCTCTCCGGCTTCCTGGCCGGCTTTGCGGGCGGCCTGTACGTCCACTTCCTCCCGATCAACGCTGATGCTGTGTACCTCGACCTCACCTTCATCACGCTCGCCATGCTCGTGATCGGGGGCGCCACGAGCCTCTGGGGGGCCGTCGTCGGTGCGCTCGCGGTCAGTGCGCTCGACTCGTTCCTCGCGAGCGCGGAGAACGGCGTCGACGTGCTCGGACGAACCATCGAGGTGCCGTCCGGAACGCGGATCGTCGTCGTCAGCGCGCTCATGGCCCTCGTTCTCATCCTGCGGCCGAACGGCCTCACAGGCGGACGCGAGTTCTCGTTCGAGCGCCTCGCACGGAGGTTGCACCCTGCGGCGCAGGAGGCCGCGAGGTGAGGGTCTGCATAGTCGGGTGTGGGGCGGTGGGCTCGCTCTTCGCCGCGAATCTGGCGCAACTCGAGGACGTGGAGGTCTGGGCCTACGACCTTTCGCAGCCGCACGTCGATGCAATCAACGCCAGCGGCTTGCGGCTCACCGGCGCCGGGGAGGTCCTCGGCCGGCTGCAGGCGACCGCCGACGCATCCGAGCTTCCGCCGTGCGACTTCGGCATCGTTGCCACGAAGGCCATGCACACCGAAAGGGCGATTGCCGCGACGGCGCACGTCTTCGTGAACGGCGCGGTTGCCACGGTGCAGAACGGTGTCGGCAACGAGGAGGTCGTCGCCCGGCACGTCTCCCGTGTCATCCGCGGGACGACGTTCCCAGCGGGCAAGGTCATCGAGCCGGGCGTCGTGCAGTGGGACGTGAAGGGGGACACCACGCTCGGCCCGTTCGAGCCGAGCCCGGCTGCAGCGGACGAGATCGCGCGGCTCGCGGACGCCTGCACGCGTGGAGGGATGCCGACGCATGCCGTCGCCGACGCGCGGCCGGCCCAGTGGCGCAAGGTGATCTTCAACGCGGCCACGAACCCCGTCGGCGCGCTCACGGGCCTTACTCACGGACGTGTCTGCGAGAGGCCGGATCTCCGCGCGCTCGTGAGCGCGCTCGTCGACGAGGGGAAAGCCGTCGCGGCCGCGCAGGGGATCACGCTCGATGCGGACCCCGAGGAGCTGATCGACCACGCGGCGCGACCCGACGTGGCGTACGAGCACAAGGCGAGCATGCTCCAAGACGTCGAGGCCCGGCGTTCGACCGAGATCGACTTCCTGAACGGCGGCATCAGCCGCTTCGGCCGCGAGCTCGGTGTCCCGACCCCGCTCAACGACGCGGTCACCGCTCTCGTCAAAGGAGTGGAGGTGTCATGGACTTGAACGCCGAGCTCGAGCGGCGGTACGCGAACGTTCGAGCCGCGATGGCTGCCCACGACCTCGACGCCCTCGTCGTCTCGGGGAGCGAGTACTCGGGCTTCGAAGGGGCGGTGACGTACCTCTCGGGGTTCCAGATCGTGCACCGCTACGCGTACGTCGTCGTCCCCGCGGCGGGCGATCCAGCCGTCGTCTTCCCGACGGAGGCGCGGTACGTGGGGGAGCACGGGGCGGCCAGGATCGAGCAGGTCTTCCACGACCAGCCCGGGGAGCACATCGCGGACCGCGCCCGTGGTGCGGGATGGAGGCGGATCGGCGTCTACGGCCTCGACTACGTCATGGCCGTGCGCGACTACCGGGCGCTCGAGGGGCTCGAGCTGATCCCGTTCGACGTCGAGTTCGACATCGCCCGGGCGGTGAAGAGCGAGGCCGAGCTCGAGTCCGTGCGCGACTCCGTCCGGATCAACGAGCGCGGGTTCGAGGTCTTCCTCGAGGCGTATGCGCCAGGAAAGTCGGCTGCGGAGGTGATGGCGGCCGCCGAGGAATGGTTCGTGGCCGAGGGTTGCGGGCGCCTGACGATGAACATGGTCCTCACCGGCACCGACACGTTCGCGCGGCCAGAGTTCAAGATCGCGCGGCGAGAGGAGGTGCTCGGGGAGTTCGTGCTGCCGTCGCTCGAGGTCGCAGGGCCGGGGATGCACTGGGTCGAGGTCTCACGGGCGATCGCGGCGTGGGATGCAAAGCTCTCCGCCGACACGGAGCGGATGCTCGAGGCGTACCACGAGTACTACGAGGTCGCGAAAACCGCCATGCGGCCGGGAGCGAGCTGCCATGACGTCCACCGCGCCGTCTCGGCGGGGTTCGTCGAGCGCGGCTACCACCTCGGCCACGTCACCGGGCACTCGATCGGGATGACGATGATCGAGTTCCCAAAGATCGGCGAGGGGGTCGAGACCGAGCTCGCCGAGAACATGGTCTTCTCGATGCACCCGCACGCGATTGCCGCAAACGGCGAGGACTGTCTGTACATGCAGGACACGTGGCTCGTCACCGCCGACGGCGGGGTGCCGCTTGCGTCCCTGCCGATGCAGGCGTCTCGAGCTTCCGCGTGAGGCGGGCCCGACCGGGGAGGCTACAATCCGATCCGTGAGCTGGCCGTGGCTCGTGGTGCTCGCCCTCGCGGCCGCACTGGTCGTCGCGGTCGAGCGCCCGCGCCTGGAGCGACGGTTCGGTACCGTCGCTCGGAGGGATCGCGAGCGCCAGCGCCGCAAGAGACAGCTCCGCGTCATCACGCCGGACGACGAGAGCGAGGAGTTCATTCGCTCGGTCCAGAACGATCTCGACGCCTTGCCGACGATCGAGGAGCGGGACCGGAAGACGTAGGGGGCGAGACATGCCTCGCCCCTACGAGCGGCGGACCGTGATCGTCGCGGTGAGCGTGTGCGTGTTCGGCAGGATGGGCGCGACGTTCTCGGTGTTCCTCGTCTCCTGATAGTCGGAGACACGCACGCGGACGCGATGCCGGCCGGGCAGGAACTGGGCGGAGGGGATGCGCACGACACCTCGCCGGTAGCTCGCGGACACCTGGCGGCCGTCGATCCACACGAGGATCGACTCCGGATAGACGCCCGAGCCGCTGTCGCCTGCGCTGAGCAGAACGGGGTCGCCCCGATCCACCGCGCGCGTGCGCAGGCGGAGCGTCGGGGGCGTGACGTCGTTCACCCAGAAGCGAAACGTGAATCTGCCCGCACCGGCGCGCGTGGCACTATCGAACACGATCGCGTAGTCGCCTGGGGCAGGTGACAGCGCTCCTGCGGCGAGCACGGGCCTACGGAAACTCTCGAGGTAAGGGTTGTGCGCGACCGGGAGCCCGGCGTAGCCCGTCAGGCGATTCTCGTCGAGCTCAGCCACGACGCGAGGCTCGACCCGGCTTCCTGGAGCGCGCTGCGTGATGACGACGCCGAAGTTGGCGACGCGCTTCGTGAGTCGGATCCGGTACACGCGCTCTGGCCCGCTCAGGACGGTCGTCACTCCGATGCCCCGCGGGTTCTCGGGATACCGGTAGCGCAGAACGAGGGCCGGCTGTCCGGCTGTCGTGCCTCGATAGATCCCCGTCCGCGCCAGCGTGAGGGGGCGATGGCGTGCCAATGCGTCGACCGACACGCGGCCCCAGAACGGGACGCGTCGGATGTCCGCGCCGCGCCGAAGCTCGATGTAGCCGGTCAGGTCCCCCCGCCTGGCCGCGGCGGGAACGACGACCTCGTACGGCAACGTTCCGGGGACCTCGACCGACGCGGGGAGGACCAGCGTCCCGCCTGCGGTCGACGCGAGCGGACGAGTCTCGACGACCTGCCAGGTTCCGGCTCCGCCGCCGGCGTCCTCGAGGCGGATCTCACCGCCTACGGCGCTCCCCGGACGTACGAGCCCGAACGAAAGGCCGGTCGGTTCCGCGAAGACGAGAGGTCGGTCGGCGGCCGGCAGAGAGACGACTCCGCCACCCTGAAACTGGGGGCCGACGATGCCGCTCCGTTCGTCGACCGCGTCGACCCCCGTTTGCACGAGCGCCGACTTGATCTGGCTGACCGTCCACGTCGGATGCCGTTGGGCGAGGAGCGCCGCGGCTCCCGCGACGTGCGGCGCCGCCATGCTCGTCCCGGAGACCGCAGCCCACCCTCCGAAAACGGAGGAGAGAACGCTAACGCCGGGGGCGGCGACATCCGGCTTGAGGCGCAGCGACATCGTCGTGGGCCCCACGGAGGAGAAGTCGGCGTGCACGGGGGTCGGAGGGTTCCCCGTTATCTCCACCGCGCCGACTGTGATCGCGCGAACGGAGTTCGCCGGCGACGAGACCGAGCCTGCGCCGACGTCGTTGTAGTCGTTTCCGGCGGCGATCACGGGGACGACGCCTGCGGCCGCTGCCGCGTCGAGCGCGAGGGCGACGATGTCGCGACTCGGCTCGATCTCCGGCTCCCCGCCGGAGAAGTTGATGACGTCCATCCCGTCCGCGACGGCCCCCTCGATCGCGGCCACGATGGCAGGCGAGTTCGCGTTCGGGGTGACACCCGAGTCCGTCTCGACGAAGACCTTGTAATTCCCGATGTAGGCGCGCGGGGCCACGCCCGAGACGACGCGTCCGCCCGCCGTCCGCGTCTTTGCATTGCCCGCAGCAATTCCTGCGACGTGCGTGCCGTGACTCGAGTCGTCAGCGTCGAACGCGAGCCGCGCGGTCGGCGCCCGCGCCCCCGGCGGCGGAAACGAACGGGCGACGATCACCTTCGCGGTCGTGAATCTGAGCTGCCCTTTTGGGAAGCCCGGCGGCATCGTGTAGCCAGACGGGTCGAAGAACGGATGGCTCTGGTCGACGCCGCTATCGATGATCCCGATCTTCATCCCCTGACCCGCGGTCTCGAGTCCGGGGCCCCAGAGGGCGGTAGCGCCGATCTGTTGCGGCGTCCTGTCGAGCTGGGGGCGGTACTCGGCCGCGGCGAACACGTCTCGAACGCCCGGCAGCGACCGTAGGGTCGGTACCTGCGAACGAGGGAGGGATACCGAGAGGCCGTTCACCACGAGCCTGTACCGCCAGTGCACGCGCGCGTCGGGAATGCTCAGCGCGAGCTCGCGCCGGAACGCATGCTGCTCCACCGCGATCCGGGCGACCGTGTCCGGCGCACGGGCGAGGGGTGCCGAGTCGAGCTGCACCACGACCTCTGTTCGGCTCCCCGCAGAGGCGTTGGGAAGTAGACGCGTCTGCCCGCCCACCGCGAGCACCGCAACCGAGACAGCGACGAGAGCAGCAACGCGGGTCATCGAGGACAGAGTGCTCCCCGCCGCAAGTACGCCCGGCTTCGCGCGGCTGCGAACACATCGCATCCCTTCGTCCTCAGTCGCCCCGATATGGCTTGCATATCGGGACTCCCTGCGTCCTCGAGCTGCTCGGTTCTCGCCGGCGAAGTCACGACCGTACTTGCGGTGGGAAGCACCAGACGACCCGAAGCTAGAATCGGTCGGCCGCGCGGATGTGGCGGAATTGGTAGACGCGCACGGTTCAGGTCCGTGTGCCCGTAAGGGCGTGGAGGTTCAAGTCCTCTCATCCGCATAGAGCTTCCAACGTGATGATCGCCCGTCGCGAGGCGGATGATGGGCGCTGTGAGGCAAGGACGCAGGGAGCGCCCGTATCCACTGCGATACGGGCGCGACCGAGGACGCTGCATCACAGCGTCCAGCGCCGCATCGCGACCTGGCCGCTCATTGCGTTGGGAGCTCTGATATCCGAGATTCTGGCGATCCCGACCGCCCGAGAGATCGGATCCCTCGATCGAGGGACGGGACGCGCCCCTCCGGCGACGACGACGGGGGTGTGAACGCGCTCGTTCTCCGCGTTGCTGTCGTCGTGCTCGCGCTCGCTCTTCCGGCGTGGATGCTGCTTTCGCTGGTGGTCGTCCTCGGCCGCGTGCGCTACGAGCGCAAGAGGCGTAAACCGCCGCCGCAGGCTCTCCGCCCTCGCAAAGCTGACCAGCTCGTCCGGCGCGTGAGCCGGACCCCGCGTACGCAGTGGGGGAAGTGGCGCCGGGTCGCTGCGCTTGCCCGCCTGGAGCAGGCGCACCATCCGGCCGTGCCGCGCCTCATACGGCCCGTGCTCGCCGATCCTGACCCGCGGATCGCTGCCGCCGCGATCCGGACGCTCGGCGACATCGGCGACGAGCGGGCGATCGATCTCCTCATCTCAGCGCTGCGTACGGCAAACGGCCCGCGCTCGAGGATCGCAGCCGAGCTCGAGCGACTCGCACCGGCGCCGGGGCCGAAGCTCGTCCCCCTCCTGCGGGACTGGAACCCCGCAGTTCGCTTCTGGGGCGCGACCCTCCTCGGACCGTACCCGGATCTCGGCGAGTCCAGCCTGATCGCGCTCACCTGGGACTCGGATCCGAACGTGCGCGCAGCCGCGGTCGAGACGCTCGGGAACCGGAGCGGCACGTCTGTTGGTGCTGCGACACTCGCGTGTCTCGACGACTCCGAGTGGTTCGTTCGGGTTCACGCGGCGCGCGCCGCAGGTCGCGTCCTCGCCGCCGCCGCCGCGCCGACGATCACACGCCTGCTGGCCGACGAGCGGTGGTGGGTGCGAACGGCGGCGAAGGACGCGCTCCGCGGCCTCGGCACGGAAGCAGTGCCCTCGCTCCTCTCGGTGCTCGCGCACAGCGACCCATTTGCGCGCAACGGCGCAGCCGAAGTCCTGCAGGACGTCGGCTTCGTCGACTTCCTCGCCCTCGACAACCCGTCGAGCCCGCTTCTCGAGCGGATCTATGCAGCGGGTGGAGAGAAGCTGCGGGAGGCCGCGAAGGCGCGAATCGAGGGCATGGAAAGACAGGGGATCCGCGCGGCATGAGCGCCGACGTCCTCGGCGTGATCGTTCTCGTCTGCCTGGGCTACCTGCTGCTGACGAACCTGACGTACGTCGCCCTCGTCGCGGTGGCAGCCGTCGAGAACGGCATCCGCCGCCGCGAGACGGCCAGCGAGGACTACGACGTGCTCGAAGCGTCGCGCTTCACCATCCCGGTCAGCGTCATCGTCGCCGCCTACGACGAAGAGGCCGCGATCGTCTCCACGGTCAGGTCGTTGCTCGCACTCGACTACCCCGAGCACGAGGTCATCGTCGTGAACGACGGCTCGAACGACGGGACGATGGACCGCCTTCGCGACGCGTTCGCGCTGGAGCCGTACGAGGTCTTCGTGCGGCGCGTGTTCACAACCGAGGAGGTTCGTGCCATCTACCGCAGCGCGGAGCGTCCGAGCCTGATCGTCGTCGACAAGGCGAACGGTGGGAAGGCGGACGCCCTCAACGCGGGGCTCAACGTGGCTCGCTTCCGGTACGTCTGCGGCGTCGACGCGGACACCGTGTTCGACAAGGAGGCGCTGCTCAAGGGAATGCGGCTCGTGGTCCAGGACCCGGCTCGTATCGTCGGCGTGACCAGCCATCTCACGATCGCCCGCGATCCCGAGCAGGCGATGGCCGCACCGCAGGGGAGACGCCCGATCGACCGGCGCCCGTTCATGGCGTACCAGCATCTCGACTACCTGCGGGCGTTCTTCAACAACCGGCTCGCCTGGTCGAGGCTGGGCTTCATGCTGTGCTCGGTCGGGGCGTTCCAGATCTGGAGGCGCGACGTGCTCGAGGAGGTCGGCGGTTACTCGCGCCGGTTCACCTGCGAGGACATCGAGCTCACCTTCCGCGTTCACGAGCGATTCCTGCGAGAGGGTCGAGACTACGAGATCCAGTGCCTGCCTGACAACGTGGGCACGACGGAGGGCCCGGACACGGTGCGAAAGCTCGTCTCGCAGCGCGAGCGCTGGCAGCGCGTGATCGACGAGACCGTCTGGCACAACCGCAAGATGTGGTTCAACCCGCGGTACCGCAGCGTCGGCCTGCTCGGCGCACCGTTCTATCTCGTGACCGAGGTGCTCGCTCCGGCGATCGAGGTGCTCGCGATCGTGTCACTTCCCGTGGCGATCGCGCTCGGCGTTTTCGAGCCGGTGATATTCGTCGTGCTGCTCGCCGCGATCGCGTTCATGAACGCCGCACTCACGGCGTGCGCCATCCTGCTCGACGACCTGCAGTCGCGGACATATCGCACGCGAGACCTCCTCCGCCTCCTCCTGCTCGCGCCGTTCGACCTCGTCCTCTATCGGCCGATCATCGTCTGGGCGCGCCTCAAGGGGTCGTGGCGGTTCCTGCGCGGCGACAAGGCCTGGCACAAGTTCGAGCGCAACGTGCGAAGCGCTTGACGCGCAAGACCGAGATCCGGTGACGCGCGGATCTCGGTCGCGCGAAGATCCCTGAAGCGCGCCCGCCTTGCGGGCGCGGTGCCGCTGTCTGATGGGCATGCGCCTACGGCAGCGCGGCGAGGACGTCGTTGGCGTGGGTGTCGGGCTTCACTCGACGCATCACCTTCGCAACGTTGCCATCGGCATCGATGACGAAGGTCGAGCGCTCGACGCCCATGTACTTCTTGCCGAGCATGCTCTTCTCGACCCACACGCCGTACGCCTCCGCGACCGAGTGGTCCTCGTCTGCGAGGAGCGTGAACGGGAGACCGTACTTCTCCCGAAACTTCGCGTGCTTCTTCGGGCTGTCCGGGCTGACGCCGAGGACGACGGCACCGCGGCGCTCGAACTCCCCCCACGCATCGCGGATCCCGCAGGCCTGGGTTGTGCAACCCGGTGTGTCGTCTTTAGGGTAGAAGTAGAGGACGACCGGCTTCCCCCGCAGCGACTCGAGGGAGATGTCCTCTCCGGAGTCGCCGGGGAGCGTGAACGTCGGGGCCGGCTTCCCTTCTTCGATCATGTGCGTCGTCTGCCTCTCGCTAGGGTGCGCGCGATGGTATCCGTGCACGTGGCTCTCGGCGTCGCGGTGATCGCGGTCTGCGTCGCCGCAGCTGCTCTCGGGTTCGTCTCGTATCGCCGCGGCGCGGGTGCGGGTGCGCTCGTCTCCCACGGGCTCGTGCTCGCTCAGACGCTCCTCATCGCCCAGGCGGCAATCGGGCTCTTGCTGTTGTCGGACGGCCGGCGAGCACCGGACCGGCTGCACTATACGTACGGTGCGCTCGCGCTCGGTCTCGCGCTCTCCCCGTGGTTCTACGCGCCGGGGGTGGGGCCGAAACGGCTCCTGTGGTTCGCGGTGACGACGCTGGTTGCGGGAGCGCTCGCGGTTCGGGCGTTCATGACGGGGTCGTGAAGGGGCTATGGGAGAAGATCCCGCCGCTCGCCCGGGGGCTCGGGATCGTCGCGCTGATCGCGGTCGTGGTCGTCGTGCTGTCGCTGGAGCCGGTGCTGGCGACCGTCGGCGGGCTGCTGCAGATCGCGTTCTTCCTCGCCATAGCTTTCTTCCTCTTCCTTCTCTGGCGGGAGCGGCGCGGAGATCTGGAGGCGTGGTCGCAGTGGAACCGGCGACTCTTCTATGCGGCGATCGTGCTCGCGGTGGTCGATGTCGGGATGGCGATCGGGCTTGGGTTCCCGTCGGGCGTGGGAGCGTTCGCCTTCGTCGTCGTGCTGGCCGTGTGCGCCTACGTCATCGTCCGCGTTTGGCGCCTCGAGCACGAGTACTGAGCCCCGATCGTCGTATCCCTTTCGTTGCAGAGGCGCATCCGAGTCGCTTCGGTCCGTGTCCCACTCGCGAGCTTCTCCTCGATACGCTGAAAGCGGGTGGTGGGATGGGGTGCCCCAGGCTACGGCAGCGTGAATGCCGGGCCCTGGCGAAGCGTGGCCGGCGCGGGATTCACCGGGTGCACGAGCCGCAGCGTGTAGCGATACACGCCGGGACCGAGCCGCCGTGAGCCGAGATCGACTTGCACGAGCTCGCCGACCTCGGCGCGGCCGCGCGCGACGAGCTTCGTCGAGTGGGTCGTGGCTCTCTCGAGGCGAACCTGGTAGACGCAGTCGAGATCACAGCGAAGGCTGACCCTGAACACGCCTCGCTTCGCAGCCGACCTCGTCCCGAAGCGGAGGTACGTCGGATGCACCACCAGCTGGACGCCCGGACACCGCGTGATCGACCCACCCGCTGTGCGGTCGAGCGCTTCTGTGACCCGAGATCGGCTCGTCTTCGGCGTGCCGTCGACGTAGAAGACGCCCGACTGCCAACCGGCACGCGCTCGCTCGTCCCGCGAGAGGAAGAGGAGCATCGCCTCCACCGTGGGCTGGCAAAACGCCATCGAGAGCGCCTGCTCGTAGTACGCAGCCTGCGTCGCCTCGGTCACCGGCTTCGTCGCGGCCGGCTCCGTGCCCGTGTACAGGGCGGCCTTCTCCGGCGGTATCTCCGACTCCACGCCGAACTCGCCGTAGAGGATCGGGAGGTCGGTGCCCCGCTGGGCGGTGCCGTCGAACGCCTCGCCGAGGAGCGTGACGAGCTTTCCGTAGTCGGCGACCCCGATCGTCGTCGTCAGCGGGTGCGCGAAGGTCGGAGGCTGGCTCGAGTTGTCCGCGTACGGGTGGATCGCGAACGCGTCCATGACGGGGCGATCGCGGCCGCTCGCCCGGTATGCGACCCCGAGGTCCCGTATGAACGTCGTCGGCGAATGTGTGGGGCGCGAGCCGGCCGGATTGTCGGCGCCTCGAGGCGAGAGGGCGCCGCCGTAGACCCGCACGCCCGGCTCCTCGGCCTTCAGGGCGTCGTAGGTCTGGGCAAGGAGGGCAAGGTAGGCAGGCGCCGCAGCGTTGGACCCGTCGAGGGCGAACTGCGGTAGCCAGAACCGGTTCAGGTTCGGCTCGTTGCCGACGATGACGTTCCGGAGCGATGGCGCGCCTCGGACGACCGCGGCCGCGTAGGAGGCGAACTCGGCACGGGCCTCGTCGGTCAGAGGCGTCGTTCTCGACCCGGGGTGCATCACGGTGACGTAGACCCGGACACCGTTGCGCTCTGCGGCCGCAGCGACGTTCTCGAGCACGTCGAGCTCGCCGTCCGTGGGCTTCGTCAGACCGGGCGTCCAGTAGCTCGTCACACGGACAGCCCTGAAGCCGGAGACGCGCAGGATGGTCATTTGGGCCTCCGCCTCGACGAGCGTCGAGGCGCGCACGTCGTCCTCGACGGCGCCCGCGATGAGACCGGGGCCGGCACTCGCGATGCCCGGTACCGCGAGGCAAAGCACAGCCCCGAGTGCCGCCAGGAGGCCGAGACGCATGGGGATACGCTAGCGGCGGAATGCGTGAGAATCTTGAGCACACGCTTCGCTCGCTTCCGCGGGGGCCAGGCGTGTATCTCTTCCGCGACGCGCCGGGAGAGGTGCTCTATGTCGGCAAGGCGAAGTCGCTCCGCTCGCGCGTTCGGAGCTACTTCCAGCGTGGCGACGGGCGGATCGGCACGGCGCAACTCGCCGAGCGCATCGCCGACGTCGAAGTCATCGTCACCCGGAACGAGGCCGAGGCGCTCCACCTCGAGCAGAACCTCGTCAAGCGCTATCGGCCACCCTTCAACATCAGGCTCCGGGACGACAAGTCGTTCCCGTACATCGCAGTGACACTCGCGGACGAGTACCCGCGGGTCATGTTCACGCGCGAGCGACACCGGCGCGGAACGGTCTACTTCGGCCCGTACGCGAACGCGAAGAAGGTGCGCGAGACACTCGACGTCCTGAACCGGGTCTTCCGCTTCCGGCCCTGCGAAGGGCCTCGACCCGGACGCCACTCGGGGATCCCGTGCCTCGACTTCCACATCGATCGCTGCCTTGCCCCGTGTATCGGCGCCGTCACGCAGGAGGACTACGGTCGGATCATCGACGGGGTGACCGCGTTCCTCTCGGGCGATACCGAGACGATCCAGCGCGAGCTCGAAGAGCGGATGCGCGAGGCCGCCGTGGACGAGCGCTTCGAGGAGGCGGCGAGGTACCGCAACCGACTCTTCTCGATCAGGCATCTCGCCGAGCGGCAAGCCGCGGACAAGCGGGCGGTCGGCACGGTCGACGTCATCGGGCTGGCGCTCGAGGGCGACCGCGCGGCCGTTCAGGTGTTCCCCCTGCGCGACGGGAAGATGATCGACCGCTACGGGTTCCACCTGGAGAACGTCGCGGGCGAGGACGAGCAGTCCGTGCTCGAGGCGTTCGTCCTCGAGTACTACGGCTCGACGCCGAGCACTCCGCCCGAGGTGCTCGTGCCGGCCGGCGTTCCTGACACGTCGGCGCTCGCCGAGTTCCTCAGCGCTAGGCGAGGGTCACGCGTCGACGTGCGCGCGCCGATGCGGGGTGAGAAGCGGCGCCTGGTCGAGCTCGCGGTCGAGAACGCGCGACTTGCGCTCGAGACGGACGCTGCGCACCGCGAGCAAACGAGGTTGCGCAGGGTCGCCGCGCTGGAGGAGCTCAGGGAGGTGCTGAACCTGGAGAGCCTCCCCATCCGCATCGAGTGCTTCGACGTCTCGAACATCCAGGGAGAGGCGATCGTCGCCTCGATGGTGGTTTTCGTGGACGGGCGGGCCAAGAACGCGCACTACCGGACCTTCGCCATCCGCGGGCTCGACGGCCAGGACGACGTCGGCGCCATGCGGGAGGCGATCGGCCGGCGCTTCGCGCGCGCCCGCGAGGGCGAGCCGGACGAGAGCTTCTCCCAGACTCCGAATCTCGTTGTCGTGGACGGTGGGAAGGGCCAGCTGACGGCGGCGCTTGCCGCCATGGAGGAGCTCGACCTGCCGCGTGTGGCGGTGATCGCGCTCGCGAAGCGCGAGGAAGAGGTGTTCGTGCCCGGTTTGCCCGTGCCGATCGGGCTGGAGCGGACGAGCCCGTCCCTCCAGCTCCTTCAGCGCATTCGCGACGAGGCTCATCGGGTGGCGCTTCGCTACCACCGCCGGCGGCGGGGCTCGAGATCGATGGCGACGATCTTCGAGACGCTCCCCGGGATCGGGCCCGTGCGGCGCCGGGCGATCCTGCGTCACTTCGGCTCCACCGATCGGTTTCTCGAAGCCTCGCAGGAAGAGCTCGAGGGCGTTCCCGGCCTGCCGCAGAAGACCGCGAGAGCTCTCTATGCGCAACTCCACAAGGCTGGGCCGCGCTAGGAACCCGGAGCGTCCTCGACGTTCCCGATGGCCTTCGAGTAGCGGAGCGTCCGAAGCGTGACGGCGATCGCGGTGAAGCCGGCGATGACATTCGTCCCTACCGTCATGAATTTCAGCCCGACGCTGAATGCGAGCAGCTGCGAGCTCGCCACCGTGCCTCGAAAGACGTAGAGGAGAAACGCCTGCTCGGTCCCGATCCCTGCCGGCGTCAGGGGGATCAGCGTCGCGATGCTCGCCGACACCTGCGCGAGCAGCACGTTCTCGAGCGTTTGCGGGATGTCGAAGGCGTCGAGCAGAAACCAGATCGCGACGAGGCGGAAGATCCAGTCTCCGGCCTGCCAGAAGGCCACCGTGCGCAGGTAGAGAGCCGGGCGCCGAACGACGGCGAACGCCTGCTTGACCCGCTCCCAGAAGTCGACGACGTGCCCGTGGATCCAGATGCCGACGACGACGGCTCCGATGACGAGCGTCGCGAGCAGGAGGTCCGCCGCGAGCGGGTGGTCGAGGAGCCAGGAGAAGTCGAAGCCTGGCAGCTCCGGGAGATCGCCGAGACCGGGCAAGGCCTCCTGCGTCAGCGCGGCCCAGGCGAGGAGAGCGGAGGCAGCGGCGATGTCGAAGATCGAGAGGACGAGCGTGCTCGAGACGACGGTCGTGTAGGTGCTCCCGGCGACTGCCCGGTGGGCGAGGACGATCCGCACGGCATCTCCCGCCCGAAGCGGGACGATCGCGTTGATGCCCACCCCTGCCAGGTAGGCGCCGACGACGGGCAGCCGTCGAACGTCTCGATCCGGGTACGCGGCGGCGAGGACGTTCCGCCAGGCCATGCTCGTGCACGTGAGCTTCGCGAGTTGCGCGAGCACCGCGAGCAGGACGGGCAAGGGGTCGACGGACGCGAGCTGGTCGAAGAAGGCGTCGATCCCGTCGAGGACGCGGACCAGCATCTAGCGCAGCGGCCGGGACTTGCTCGCGCAAACCCCGGCCACGCGAAGATCCCTAAAGTGCGGCCGCCTGTGCGGCCGCGATGCGAGCAGTAACACTACGAATCCTCAGCTCTTTCCGTCGCCGTCGGGACCGAGGAACGGGTAGCGGTAGTCGGTCGGCGGGACGAACGTCTCCTTGATCGTCCTCGGCGTCACCCACCGGATGAGGTTCCACATGGATCCCGCTTTGTCGTTCGTGCCGCTCGCGCGCGAGCCGCCGAACGGCTGCTGCCCGACGACGGCACCCGTCGGCTTGTCGTTGACGTAGAAGTTGCCGGCGGCATAGCGGAGCGCGTCCTGCGCTTCCTCGATCGCGGCTCGTTCGGTGGAGAAGACCGCACCTGTGAGCCCGTACGGAGCGGTCTCGTCGACGAGTCGGAGCGTGTCGTCCCAGCGCTTCTCGTCGTAGACGTAGGTCGTCACGATCGGTCCGAAGAGCTCGTCGCGAAGGAGTCGGAAGCCTTTGTCCTCCGTCGTGATCACGGTCGGCTGCACGAAATACCCCTCCGAGTCGTCCGTCTCACCTCCGGTCAGGATCTCCGCTCCGGCGGAGCGAGCCTCGGCGATCGCGTCGCTGTGGGTCTTGAATGCGCCAGAGTCGATCACGGCGCCCATGAAGTTCTCGAAGTCGGAGACGTCGCCCATGCGAATCGTGGCCACGTCTGCGACGAGGCGCTCCCTGACCTCCGGCCAGATGTTCGAGGGCACGTACAGCCGCGACGCCGCGGAGCACTTCTGGCCCTGATACTCGAAGGAGCCTCGCACGACTGCCGTGGCGACTGCCTCGGCCTCCGCAGACGGGTGCGCGAGGATGAAGTCCTTGCCCCCCGTCTCGCCGACGATGCGTGGGTAGTTCCGGTACGAGCCGATGTTCGTGCCGACGGTCTCCCACATGCCGTTGAAGACCTCCGTCGAGCCGGTGAAGTGGATGCCTGCAAGATCGGGGCTTGCGAGAGCGGGATTCCCGATCGCCGCGCCCGACCCGTAGACGAGGTTGATCACTCCGTCCGGCAGCCCGGCCGCCTGGAGGATGCGCATCAGGTAGTAGGCGGACAGCGCGGCGGTCGAGGCCGGCTTCCACAGGATCGTGTTCCCCATGAGGGCGGGAGTCGAAGAGAGGTTCCCGCCGATGCACGTGAAGTTGAACGGGCTCACCGCGAACACGAAGCCCTCGAGCGGTCGGTATTCCATGCGATTCCACGTCCCGGTGGGCGAGTACGGCTGCTCCGAGTAGATGCGGACGATGAAGTCCGTGTTGTAGCGCCAGAAGTCGACCATCTCGCAGACCGCGTCGATCTCCGACTGGTGCACGGTCTTCGACTGGTTGAGCATGGTCGCGGCATTGAGCGTCGCGCGCCACCTCCCGGCGAGGAGCTCGGCGGCGCGGAGAAAGACCGCAGCACGCGCGTGCCACGGTGTTCGCGACCAGTCGGCATGGGCAGCTTTCGCGGCGTCGATGGCCTGCTGGACGTGCTCAGGCCCGCCCTTGCTGACATCGGCGAGGACGTGGCTCTTTCGGTGCGGCATCACCGCCTGGAACGTCTCCACCGTGTGGATGTCCTTGCCTCCGATGACGAGCGGGACGTGAATGCGTTCGCCCTCCATGGCGTGGAGGCGGGCCTGGAGCTCGGCTCGCTCGGGCGTGCCCGGTGCGTAGGACTTGATCGGCTCGTTGACGGGCTGGGGCGGTGTGAAGATTCCGGGTGCGCTCATGGACACGATTCTAGAGCTCTCGGGATCGGAGCCAGCCCAGCGGCTCGGCGATGCGTCCCAGGCTCGGTCTCAGCCGTCTCCTTGATCGACGGCAAGTACCGATCAACCGTCTAGAGTCGGATCCGGTGCGGGCGGAGCAGACGCGCTACACGGTGCCCGGCTGGGGTGTGGGCGAGCTCTGGACGAGCGGCGCCGTTGTCCTCGCGCACGATTTCAGGTTCGACGGCATCGTGGAGCCTGGGCGCGAGCTGGGCGACTCGGACGGGCGTCGCGTTCGCGAGCGTCTCGACGGAAAGACGCTCAAACCCCTCAAACCCCTCAAACCCCCCAAGGGGGCACCTGGCCCCCCAACTGGCACGGTACTCCCGAAGTCTGCGCATGTGGGAAACGGCTTCGTGCCGGATCGGCAACAACGGCGCGCCGACCAAAGCGGCAGCCGGCCGAACGAGCTCGTGGAGCGCTTTGTCGCCTTCCTGGCAGGCGACCCCGCACCGCTCGACGATGTCGAGCTCGACCTGACCTGGGCGACTCCGTTCCAGCGCTCGGTCGCCGGTGCTCTCCGGAGCGTCCCTCGAGGCGAGGTCGTGACGTACGGAGAGCTCGCGGCCTTGGGGGGACATCCTGGTGCGGCGAGAGCAGCAGGCTCGTTCTGCGCTCGTAATCCGTTCGCGTTCCTCTTGCCGTGCCATCGCGTGGTCGGCTCGGACGGAATCGGGGGCTACGGCTCCGCGGGCGTCGGCGTCAAGCGGCGCCTCCTCGCGCTCGAGGGTGTTGCCCTGTGATCACCTCCGAGGACGTCAGAGAGGAGCTCGCGCAGGTCGCTCCGCTACGGGCGTGCGATCGTCGGGCGGAGCTTGCCGCGCTCTTCCACGCGGCGGGCAGCCTTCACCTGCGTGGCCGAGGAGAGTGGGCCCTCCATCTCGACCTCGGGAGCGGCGCAGCGGCCCGCCGGGCGTTCGCGTTGCTCCGCGACGAGGGGATCCGCTCCGAGATTCGCACGTACCACCGCCGCGCGTTCGATCGAGCGACCCGCTTTCAGCTGTACGTCGCCGGCGATACGCAGGCCCTCCGGGTCCTCGGCGCCGCCGGGGTGCTCGACCGACGACACGCACCACTCGAGCGTCCGCCCCGCCGCGTCGTCGGTCGCGCGTGTTGCAGAGCCGCGTACCTCCGGGGCGCGTTCCTCGGCGGCGGGTCGCTCACGGTCATGCGGTCCCCTCACCTCGAGCTCCGGACGGCCTCGTTGGCGTCGGCGGCGTTCGTTCGCGAGGTCGCAGCTGAAATGGGTGTCACGCTGCACGTGGTCGAGCGCTCGTCTCACGCAGCCGCGTACGCCAAGAGCTGGGATGCGATCGAGTCGCTGCTCGCGACGATGGGAGCCGCGGAGACGGTTCTCGGTCTGGAAGAGCGCGCAGTCGTGGCCGCCACGAGCTCTCGCGCCAACCGTCTCGCAAACGCGGATCACGCCAACCTCGTGCGGACGAGCCGCTCTGCGCAGGTCCAGCTCGAGGCGGTGGAGCGGCTACGAGCGGAGAAGCGGCTGGAGAGGCTCCCGAGCGCGCTCCGCGAGGCCGCCGAGCTCCGGCTTCGACACCCCGCCGACTCCCTGCGCGAGCTCGCGGCACGCACGAGCCCGCCGGCCACCAAGGCGTCCCTGCACCGGCGGCTGCGGAAGATCGAGGAGCTCGCCGGCGGCTGACGGGTGGGAAAGGCACTCAGTGCCTGGTCGCAGGGCCGTCGTTAGACTCGCTCGAGGGCGCCAGGCAACGACCACGGAGGAGCGAGAGCATGGGCATTCGCGTCGGCATCAACGGGTTCGGCCGGATCGGGCGGAACTTCTTCCGGGCGCAACACGCGCTCGGTGCGGACATCGAGGTGGTCGCGCTGAACGATCTCGGAGACGCGAAGACCATGGCGCATCTGCTCCGCTACGACTCCAACCTCGGCCCGTTCCAGGGTGAAGTGGAACTTGCGGACGGCGTCCTGCGCGCGGCGGGTGAGGAGCTGCGCATGATTTCGGAACGCGACCCCGCTGCGCTTCCGTGGGGCGAGCTCGGCGTCGACGTCGTGCTCGAGTCGACCGGTTTCTTCACGGACCGGGCGGGCGCACAGAAGCACCTCGACGCGGGTGCGAAGAAGGTGGTCATCTCGGCCCCCGCGACGGATCCTGACATCACGATCGTCCTCGGGGTCAACGACGACATGTACGACCCGGAGTCGCACCACATCGTCTCGAACGCCTCCTGCACCACGAACTGCGTCGCCCCGCTGGCGAAGGTGCTCCACGAGCTCGCCGGGATCGAGTCCGGCTTCATGACGACGATCCACGCGTACACGAACGACCAGGTGATCCTCGACTTTCCGCACAAGGATCTGCGGCGCGCACGTGCCGCAGCCGTCAACCTCATCCCGACGTCGACGGGCGCCGCCAAGGCGATCGGGCTCGTTCTCCCGGACCTCCAAGGGAAGGTCGACGGCATCGCGGTCCGGGCGCCGATCGCGACGGGCTCGCTCACCGACCTCGTCGTAGGTCTCGGGCGCGAGACCTCGGTGGACGAGGTCAAGGACGCCTATCGCGCGGCGTCCGAGGGCGCGCTCGCCGGGATCCTGCAGTACGCGGAGGACCCGATCGTCTCGACCGACATCAACGGCAGCGCGTACTCGTGCATCTTCGACAGCGAGCTGACGATGGTGCAAAGGAGCACGGCGAAGGTCTTCGGCTGGTACGACAACGAGTGGGGCTACAGCTGCCGGCTCGTCGACGTGATCGGCAAGCTGCTCGGCTAGGCGTGCACCGGCCGCGCTCCGTACGCGAGGCGGACGTCTCGGGTAAGAACGTCCTCGTCCGGGCCGACCTCAACGTTCCGCTCGAGGACGGGCGGGTCGCCGACGACACGCGCATCCGCGCGTCGCTGCCCACGCTCCGCTACCTCCTCGACAACGGCGCGACGAGCGTCGCCGTGTGCTCTCACCTCGGCCGCCCGAAGGGCCCGGATCCCGCCTTTGCGATGGCGCCGGCTGCAGAGCGTGTTCGTGAGCTCCTCCCGGACGAGCGAGTTCGCGTGCTCGAGAACACGCGCTTCGATGCGGGGGAGACGAGGAACGACCCCGAGACGGCAAGACGTCTTGCGGACGGCATGGATCTCTTCGTGAACGACGCCTTCGGCTCTGCGCATCGAGCGCACGCTTCGACCGAGGGGGTCGCCCGGTGGCTCCCGGCCTACGCGGGCCTCTTGCTCGAGAAGGAGCTCGAGATGCTCGGACGGCTGCTCGGCGAGGTCGAGCGACCGTTCGTCCTCGTAGCGGGGGGCGCCAAGGTCGAGGACAAGCTCGGCGTGCTCGTGAACCTCGGTCAACGCGCGGACACCGTGCTCGTGGGTGGAAAGATGGCGGAGGAGCTTCGGGACGAGAGCCCGCTTCCGTACGAGGCCGAGCTCCCGTCCGACGTCGTCGCGGCGGTCGCGTTCGAGCGGGACGCCGAGAGCCGCGTCACACCGTACGACGACCTGCCCGAAGGCTGGCTCGGGCTCGACATCGGGCCCGAGACGCGCGAGCGGTTTGCAGCGGAGATCCTCGCGGCCCGAACGGTGTTCTGGAACGGCCCCATGGGTGTCTTCGAGTGGCCGCGGTTCGCACAGGGGACGAAGGACGTCGCCGAGGCGGTGGCTGCCGTGGACGGCTACACGGTCGTCGGCGGCGGTGACTCCGTGCGGGCGATCCAGGAGCTCGGCCTCGCGGAGCGCGTGTCCTGGATCTCGACCGGCGGCGGAGCCTCGCTCGAGCTGCTCGAAGGGAAGGACCTCCCCGGCGTCGTCGCGATCCCGTCTGCGTGAGGCCTGGGAGGCTCGACCTTCAGGTGGTGTCGATCCCCACCCCGGGCACGTGGCGGGCGAGGAAGTCGAGGATCGTCGCAACCTGCCGAACTCGCTCGTCGACGTCGAAGGAGCTGTGCCCGGTCGGGAAGATGTAGACCTCGTGCGGGTGCCCGCGCGCCTGCAGCTTCTCGACGTAGAGCATGGCCTGGCGGAACGGGCAGCGGCTGTCGTTCTCCCCGATGAGGAAGAGCACAGGCGCGCGGACGCTATCGGCGAAGTTGATGGGGTTGCGATCGAGCATGAGCTCGGGCACATCCTTCGGCTCGCCGCCGAGCAGCGCCCGGTCGTAGGCCTTGAGAAGGGGGGAGAGATCCTCGTAGCCGGCTTCGTAGTCGCCGACCGGGACCCCGGCCACGCCGCAGCGCCAGAGGTCCGCGTGCTTGCCGAGCTCGAGCAGCGTCACGAACCCTCCCCACGAGTGGCCGGCGATCACGGCCCGGTCGGGATCGGCGATCCCGCGCTCGACGAGGTCACGAAGCCCTGCATTCACGTCCTCGAGCTCGGGCCCTCCGATGTCGCCGATGAGCGCATCGCGCCAGTCGCGGCCGTAGCCGGTGGAGCCGCGGTAGTTGACCATCCCGACGGCGAAGCCGGCGTCGACGTACGCCTGCACTTCCGGCTGCCACCGGTCCGTGTCGAGCCAGGTCGGGCCGCCGTGTACGAGCATGATCACCGGAAACGGCCCGTCCGTATCGTCCGGAGTCGCGAAGAAGCCATGAACGCGCTGCCCGCGGGGATTCGTGAAGTGCCATGACCCGTAGGGACGCGCCGCCGGCGCTCGCTCCCCGTCCAGCCGCAGCACCTCGACGCCGGCGTCGTCGAGAATCAGCCGCTGGCGATGGCCCTGCTCGTGAAGGAGCCAAACCCGGCCGTCCGGTCGGACGTGAGCGCTCATGACGATCCCCGGCTCGGCGAAGAGACCGCTCAGCCCACCGGTCCCGATGTCGTATCGCAGAAGGCGATCGCGGCCCTCGAACCGGTTGACGAGGAGCAGGGCGGTGCCGTCGGGCCACCAGTCCTCGACGCGCACATCTCCCCTGAGATCCAGAACGAGGTCGTGGCGCTCACCGCTCGCGAGATCCCAGATCGCCGGCCGCTCGTCGCCCTCGCGCTCGTGGCCGATCGCGAGCCGCTGGTCGCCTGGAACGGGTGACCAGCACTTCGCCGTGAGTGACATCCCGTGATCGAGCTCATCGCTGATCGAGGCGCCGGTCCGCGGATCGATCACGCGCAGCGCCGTATGGATCAGGTCGCCGTGCTCGGCGTGCTCGAGACACAAGAGCGACCCGTCCGCCGACAACCCGCCGCGGAGGAATCCTCCTCGGTCGACGCTGCCGATCCGCACGGACTCCGTCGACCGGTACACCTGTGTCGCGGGCGCACCGTCGAGCGAGACGTACACGCCGAACCCGTCGCTGCCGCTGACGCCCCCGGAGACGATCCCCGGGGCCTGCGCGAGCCCTTCGTTCCAGCCGCTCGGAACGCCCTTCAGGAAGGGTCGGGCGTCACCACCGGTGAAGGGCTGCACGAGCCACTGGCCCGACTCCGAGCCGGTCTCGTCCTGGAACCACAGTATCCCCTCACCGTCGAGCGTCGGAGCGCCCTCGATCACGCCCACCGGGTGGTCGGTGACGCGGCGGCGGGTCTCCGCGGAGACGTCCCACGCGTGGACCTGCCAGACCGCTGACTCCGTGGAGGCATAGACGATCCGGTCGGGCGCGTGCGGAGACCAGTCGGGGAAGAACGAGACCGGTGCGCGAAAGCGCTGCTCCCACGCTCTCGTCGCTCCTCGGCCCACGACGAGCGAGGCTAACAGGAGGGGGTCGTCACGGTTGAGCAGCGCGGACGACAGGCGCTCTGTGGCACGCCGTGACCTAAGCCTCGATCCACCGTTTCTCTGACGCGTGCTCGTAATTTGGCGCTGTCGGATTCTGAGGTCGTAAGAGGGGTGGGTAGCGGCGGGCTCTTGT
>Ga0209640_10000594_pt1 | contig 28457 bp, 22 predicted proteins | sample RifCSP10_1_FD_184018 | JGI IMG/M metagenome (GOLD analysis project Ga0209640, IMG submission 184018) | Soil microbial communities from Rifle, Colorado - Rifle CSP2_sed 10_1 (SPAdes) (version 2) | ecosystem: Environmental > Terrestrial > Deep subsurface > Rock core/Sediment | place: Rifle... | reverse complement strand
TGTCTTTGCGCACCTTCTCGATGCCGAGGCGCTCGACGAAGTCGTAGGTGCGCTCGAGGTAGTTGGCGTGCTCGCGGTAGTACTGGAAGAACAACTCCGAGGCCTCGAGCGCCTGCGCGGTCGTCTCGACGGTGATGAGTAAGTCCGCCTTGCGCACGCTCTTGCCGGCGGCGCCGCCGACGACCACCTGCCAGCCGCCCTCGACGCCGATGAGGCCGATGTCTTTGACCGTGGCCTCCGCGCAGTTGCGCGGGCAGCCGACGGTGGCCATCTTCACCTTGTGCGGCGTGTAGAGCTGCTCGAAACGCCGCTCCATCTCAATCCCCGCGGCGGTGGAGTCCTGCGTGCCAAAACGGCAGAACTCGGTGCCCACGCAGGTCTTCACCATGCGCACGCCCTTGGTGTAGGCCTGGCCCGAGGGCATGCCGAGGTCCGCCCACACCTTGGGCAGGTCTTCCTTCCTGATGCCGAGCAGGTCGATGCGCTGGCTGCCGGTGATCTTCACCATCGGCACCTTGTATTTGTCTGCCACGTCGGCGATGCGCCGCAGTTCGTCCGGGCTCGTCACGCCACCGCGAATCCGCGGGACCACCGAGAAGGTGCCGTCTCTCTGGATGTTGGCGTGCACGCGGTCGTTGATGAAGCGCGCGGATCGATCCTCGTCGTGATCGCCGCACCAGAGCACGTCCACCATGTAACTGAGCGCCGGCTTGCAGACCTCGCAGCCGATCCCGTTGCCGTAGATGTCGAGCACCTCCTGCACGGACTTCAACCGTTGACTGCGCAGGATGTCCCGCAGCTGGCCCTCCGCGAACGGCACGCAGCCGCAGAGGACGGTCTTCCTCTCGTCTTCGAAGTCTGGCGCTACTGCGCGAAGCAGGTCCTGGCACAGGCTGGTGCAGCTTCCGCAGCTGGTGCTCGCGCGCGTGGTCTCCTTGAGCTGCGACAGCGTGTTGACGCCCTGGCGATGGATCGCCTCGATGATGGCGCCCTTGGTCACCCCGACGCAGCCGCACACCGTTGCGGTCTCTGACATCTCGGCGGCGCCGAGCCCGGCGTCGGCTGCTGGCGGCGGGAACAGCAAGTGCCGGCGCTCAGCGCTGAGATCGACCCCGCCGCGCAGCCACTCCATGTACCGGTGGCTGTCGGACGTGTCGCCGACCAGGATGACGCCGGCCAGCCGGTTATCGCGCAGCGCCAGTTTCTTGTAGACCCCGAGCGCAGGATCCTCGTACCTGACCGGCTCGGCCCCGTCGTCATTGACGTCTCCGGCGGAGAAGACGTCGACGCCCATGATCTTGAGCTTGGCGGCTTGGACCGTGCCCTCATACGTCGGCCCACGATGGCCGGTGATCGTGGCCGCGAGCACCTTGCCCTGCTCGACGAGCGGTGCCACGAGGCCGTAGCACACGCCTCGATGCTCGACACACTCGCCAACGGCGAAGACGTCCGGACTCGAGGTCTCCATGAAGTCGTTCACGACGATGCCGCGCTTGACGGTCAGGCTTGCCTTGCGTGCAAGCTCGACATTCGGTCGAATGCCGGCGGCTACCACCACGAGTCCGGCGTCCAGCATCTCGCCGTCAGACAACTCGACGCCCTCAACGTGCCCATTGCCGTGAATCGCGGTCGTGCTGCGGCCGAGCAGGACGCGGATGCCGAGCTCGTGCATCTTCGCCATGAGGAACCGACCGCCTGGCGGATCGAGCTGCCGTTCCATCAGTGTCCCCATGAGATGGACGACGGTGACGCGGCAGCCCTGGACCTGCAGACCGCGGGCGGCTTCCAGGCCGAGCAATCCACCGCCGATGACGACGGCGTCTTTGTCCGGACCCGCGCGCCTGAGCAGCGCGCGTGTGTCGTCGAGCGTGCGGAACGTCAACACGCCGTCCTTGTCCAGCCCCTTGATCGGAGGCAGCCACGGCGAGCTACCGGTCGCCAGCAGCAGCGTGTCGTACGGTGTCACGCTCCCCTCGTCGCCTGTGATCGTCTTGGCAACCGGATCGACGTCCACGATGCGGACGCCCGCGCGCAGGTCGATGTGGTGCTGGCGGTACCAGTCGAGCGGATTGATCACGATGTCGTCGGCCGCCTTCTCACCGGCGAGCACCGACGAGAGCAGCACGCGGTTGTAGTTGACGTGCGTCTCGTCCCCGAAGACCGTGATTTGAAATGGCGGCGCGTATTTGAGGATCTGCTCCACGCACGCCATTCCGGCCATGCCGTTGCCGACGACGACGAGGCGCGTCATCGTGCGCCTCGCTCTCGGGATCCGGGATCCGGGATTCGGGATCCGGCAGAGTTCCGGGTTCTTCGAATCCCGAGTCCCGAGTCCCGAGCCGCCGCCTCGATTCGCACGGCCGACTGCTTGTAGTTGGGTTCCCGCGAGATCGGGTCGAAGGCGCTCTGCGTCACCTGGTTCGCGTTCGCCTCCGCAAAATGGAACGGCACGAACACCTGACCCGGCGCGACGGTTTCGGTGACGCGCAACTCCACGCTCGGCACGCGGCCGCGGCGCGACACCACGTCCACGCGGTCCTGCGGCTTGAGGCGCAGCCGGCGAGCGTCGCGCGGGTTCATCTCGACCCACGCCGATGGAGACAACCGTTCGAGGATCGGCACCTTCGCCGTCTTCGTCCGCGTGTGCCAGTGCTCCACGGTGCGTCCCGTGTTGAGCACGAACGGGAATTCCTGGTTGGGCTGCTCGGGAAACGGCTCCCACGCGGTCGGGATGAGCCGCGCGCGGCCATCCTCGGTCTGAAAGCGTCCGTCGCCGTACAGCCGCGTTGCCTCCTGCGGATTGTCCGCGCCGGCGGGACACGGCCACTGCACCCCGCCGACCTGCTCGAGGGCCTCGTACGTCATGCCCGAGTAGTCGCAGAGGCGTCCCGCCGACACGCGCTTCCATTCCTCGAAGGCATCGGCCGGCGCCCACCAGCCCGGGAAGATCTCGTCACGTATGCCGAGCGCCTCCGCGACGCCCAGGAAGATGTCGAAGTCCGCACGCGCCTCGCCAGGCGGCGCCACGGCGCGGTTCACCTTGCTGACGCGGCGCTCGGAGTTCGTATAGGTGCCCTCCTTCTCACCCCAGATCGCCGCGGGGAGCATCAGGTGCGCATACTCGGAGGTCGGCGTTGGGTGATAACCGTCCTGGACGACGAGGAAGTCGAGCGATTCGAGCGCCTGGCGCAGCGCACCGAGGTTCGGGAACGAGACAATCGGGTTGGTCGCGATGATCCAGAGCGCGCGAATCCGCCGCTCCAGCACGGCCTCGATGATGTCCGGATAGGCCAGCCCGCGCGCCGTGGGAATCCGCTCGATGGGCACGTTCCAGATACGCGCCAGGTCCTCACGATCGTCGGCGCTCTCGAAGCGCCGGTAGCCGGGAAGTGACGAGGTGAAACCGGCCTCGCGCGTGCCCATCGCGTTGCACTGCCCGGTGATCGAGAACGGCGCCGCGCCGGCTCGGCCGATGTTGCCCGTGATGAGCGCCAGGTTGTTGATGGCGTTGACCGTCTCGGTCCCCTTCGTGCTGTGGTTCACGCCCATCGTCCAGCCGATGAACCCCGCCTTGGCCCTCGCATACGTCCAGGCGGTGCGGTAGATGAGCTCGGGGGCCAGGCCGGTGATCTCCGCGACGCGCTCGGTCGTGTACTCACGCACCGACTCGCGCAGCGCTTCAAAGCCGGTGGTGTGACGCGCGATGTAGCCCCGATCCACGAGGTCGTGCTCGATGACCACGTGAATGAGACCGTTGATGAGCGCCAGGTCGGATCGCGGCTGGAGGGGCAGGTGCAGGTCGGCCATCATCGCGGTCTTCGTCACGCGCGGATCGACGACGACGAGGGTGGTGCTCGGGTTGGAGCGGAGCCGCCAGCACAGAATGGGGTGGTTTTCGGCGATATTGGCGCCGATGAGCAGCACCACGTCGGCAAGTTCCAGATCCTCGTACGCGCCTGGCGGCCCATCGCTCCCAAACGAGCGTTTGTAGCCGGCCACGGCGGTCGACATGCACAGCGTGGTGTTGCCGTCGTAGTTGGACGTGCCCAGACCGAGCTGCGCGAGCTTGCCGAGCGCGTAGAACTCCTCGGTCACCAGCTGCCCCGTGCTGATCACGCCAACGGCGCCTGGACCGAACCTGTCCTGCACGCCGCGAAAGCGGTCGACCATCGTGGCGAGCGCCTCGTCCCACCCAACGCGCGTCATCGTGTTCCCCCTGCGGAGCAGCGGATGACGGGCGCGATTGTCGGTCGCAATCGTGTGGTGTTCGGAGAGCCCCTTCGGGCAGAGCATCCCGCGATTGACCGGATGCGCGGGGTTGCCGCGCACGCTGACGGCCCGGCCGTCTTTGACGCCGATGAACATGCCGCAGCCGACCGAGCAATACCCACACGTCGTCTGGACCCAGTCGTCCGGGATCTTCTGGGCCGACACGTAGCCGGCGGTCTCGTCCACGTCGTAGGCGTAGCGATCGGCGCGGGTGTCGAGTCCGAGCATTCGCGCGATGGTCATGCAGCCTCACTTGCCGACACGAGGTAGGGTGCGGCGAGGTGTTTGGGGACGACACTGACGAAGAAGAGGTAGCGGCCGAGGATCTCGCCGGCAATCGCCAGGACGAGCGCGAGGGGAAGCGCGAAGCGTCCGGCTCCAGACAGGCCTGCCAGATCGGGCGAGCCGGCGAGCAGCGGGAGCACGATGGCGCCAAGGGCCAGGAGGACGCCACGGGCCAGCAGCGGCCTGGCCAGAACCGTCGAGAGGAGCCGCGCCGTGCCACGCAGCTCGAGGCTCTCTGAGCCGATACAGCGGAAGAACCGAAGCGCCAGCAGGACGAACTGCACGCCGGCCATCGTCGCGGCCGCCCAACCAAGCGCTCGCGACTCGCCCGCCGCCACGGCGGCGGCAAAGAGCGGCCCCAGGACGGCCGCAGTGACGTTGAACTGCAGCAGCGTGTAGCGCGTGTTCCACGCCGGGCGTGAGGGCACACGGTAGATGCAAGCGCTGGCCGTCACCCCAGCGATGCCAAGCATGGCCGTCAGGCCCCCGACGAACGCGCCACCCGGGAGCTGCAGCCACAACAGGGCCGCGTAGACCGCGGCCACCGCCGAGAAACTGGTGAAGAGCAGCACTTCGCGGCTCAGCCAGGATCGCCTCCACATGCGGATCGCGCGATAGGCGTGCACGGGTCGACCCAGGTGCATCGTGGAGGCGGTGAGCGCGAGGCCGCCGACCATCAGCGACGAGATCGCCGCCACACCGAGCCTGGTCGATGCGCCAACGAGCTGCATCAGCCAGATCGTGGCGAAGGCGCCCACCGAGAGCTGGGTCAGCACCGTCATCACGACGAGCGGCCAGTGCGGGTGCTCGGGTACGACGTGGGTGATGTCCCGCGGGCGCGAGTTGGGCGGGAGATCCGCCGGCACGCTGATGCGCGTGGTCGAGAGGCTCCCATCAGCGGTCGGCAGTCCCACCGCCGACACGGGCGCCGCTACGGCTGTGCGCCAGTCGTCGACGTTGACGATTTCAATTCGGATTGCGCCCTCTGGGCACGCGCTCACGCAGGCGGGCGCCTGGCCGAGCGACAACCGTCCGTGGCACATGTCGCACTTGCCGACGACGCCGCGCTCTGGGTTGTACTGGGGAACGCCGTACGCGCAGTTCCACGTACAGTACTGGCAACCAATGCAGGCATCGGCGCTGTGCTGCACAATGCCGGTGACCGGGTCCTTCGAGTAGGCGTCAACCGGGCAGCCGCTCAGGCACGTGGGCTCGAGGCAATGGTTGCACCCCATCGACAGGAACGACCGCGTCGCGTGCGGGAAGAAGCCGCCCTCGATCTCGCCGACGCGCCGCCAGTTGATCTCGGCCGGGTTGCCGTTCTGCTCGTTGCAGGCCACGACACAGCACTTGCAGCCGATGCACGCCCGCATGTCGAAGTGAAATCGGTACTGTTCGCCCGGCCCCGGCGCGCGAGCCGGCATGCGAGCGGCTCGGTCGCCAGCGCCGCACACCGAAGGTCCGATCTCCGGGCGACGCGATCGCGGCGTGACGTATGCGAGCCGCCCCGGCTCCTCCTTGGCGCGGGCCACGAGCGGTAGAACAAGTGGCATCGACATGAACCAGCTGCACTCCGAGGGACCGCCCGAGGACGTTGTCCCAGGCGACGATCCCGATCCAAATGTGCAACTCGTCGTGGAGTGGCTGTGAGCCGACGTTGCTCGACGTGGGCTCAGGACTTGAAGACGCCGGACGTGCTCGCTGCTACACGGAACGAGCTCGGCGCGGGAGACGGGGCCAGCAGGCTGGCGTGATCGACGCGCGCGGCATGGCGCGCGCCACCTCCACGACAATACACGGCGGGATCCCTGAAGGCAAGGGGGTGAGAGGTGACGAAGATGTAGATATCGCGACCTGAAGCGACATCTTTGAAGGATTACGAGATGAAGGACGGAATCAGAACCCGGGCGTGACCGTGCCCAGACGACGGGCGACGTCGAGGAGGGTCGGGTAGAACTGCACGAAAGTCCGCTCGACGGCCGCGTGCTTGGTGTGGCACTCCACGCAGCGAGTCGCGTCGGCAATCGGCTCTGCGGCCTGCTTGAGCGAGGCGGCGGACCCGAAATCGAAGAACGCCCACTCGTCCGGGAACCGGGAGTCTTTCACCTCGGCCTCCAGGCCGAGCAGCGCTCCCTGAAAATGTCCGCTCTGGTTGATCGACCCCTGGCTGGTGGCCTGGCGGAACTCGAGCACGAACGCGGTCCCATTCGGCCAGCGCCCCGTCTGCATGAAGCTGCGATAGGACGAGGGGTTCACGAAGACGTTGGTGAACACCGGCGGCCGACCGGGGCGCGCCGCCTCGCCCTCGTAGGTCATGCCCAGGCCCGAGCTGACCCACGCCCACTCCCGGTAGTCGGCGGGCCGTACCAGTTGCGTGTCGTTGACGTAACGAAACTCCGCCGCCGGCGCCTGACCGGCTCCCACCACGGCCGCGGCGATCGCCCAGATCAACCCCGCCACAACGAACTCACTCCTCATCGCCCACCCTCGCACCCTCGCACCCTCGCACCTTTGTCCTACTTCAGCGCCCCAACCCCCGCCTGCGCGACCACGCCGTCCTGCTGGCTGGATCCGCCCGAGGCGCCAATCGCCCCGACGATCTTGCCTGCGACCATCAGGGGCACGCCGCCCTCAACGGGCACTGCGGAGGGAAGGCTCAACACACGGACGCCCACGCCGCCAGCAGCGAGCGCATCCTCGAACGCCTTAGTGGGTCGCTTGAACCGAGCCGATGAACGCGCCTTCGCGATGGCGACGTCAACGCTCCCGACCTGCGTGTTGTCCATCTTCTCGAAGTAGACGAGATCGCCAGCGGTATCCACGACCGCGACGGCCATGGTCCATTGGTTCTTGCGCGCCTCGGCCACAGCCGCCGCGGCGGCGGCCTTGGCCTGGTCGGAGGTCACAGACGGTCCGTACATGTTCGGTTGTCCCTGAGCAGCCACGTCTCCAGGCAGGAGGGCGGCAGCGGCGAAAAGAGCACATAGGAATATCGAGGTGGGCTTCATAGTGCCGTGCATTATAGAGCAGTCGGCGGCGCCAGCCGGCACGCGGCCATCCCAACCACCATCCACCAACCGGCCGCCGTGTTAGATTCAGCGTCCATGAGCACCCACGCCATCCTGGTCACCTCCTTCGACCGCCCAGGCATGATGTTCGCCCTGACGAAGGTCCTGGCCGACCATAACGCCAACATCGTGCACGTCGACATCCATGCCGGCAGCCCCACGTCGGGCATCTACTTCGAAGTCACGGCGCCAGAGGGCGGCATCTCGTCAGTCGTCGAAGACCTGGGGAAGGTCACCGGCGTCGACCGGGTTCTCGAAATACCCTCCGTCGCCAAGATCTACGGCAAGCGCATCATCGTCATGGGCGGCGGCGCCCAAGTGGGCCAGGTCGCGCTCGGGGCCATCATCGAGGCCGACCGGCACAACATCCGCGGTGAACGCATCTCGATCGACACAATTCCACTCGTCGGCGAACAGGAACTGGCCGACGCCGTCCGCGCCGTCATGCACCTGCCGCGCGTGCGGATGCTGGTGCTCGCCGGTGCCCTTATGGGCGGGGACATTACCAAGGCCGTCGAGGAGGTCCGCGCCAACGGCCTACGGGTCATCTCGCTCAACATGGCGGGCAGCGTGCCCGATGCTGCCGACCTGGTCGTGAGCGACCCGGTGCAGGCCGGCGTGATGGCGGTGATGGCCGTGGCCGACACGGCGAAGTTCGACATGATGCGGCAGTTGAAGCGTCGGTACTGAAATCAACATTGGCGATTCTTGATTGCTGACTCATGATTCGCTGGTGATTGTTGATGCGTGATTCTCGATCGAGGGACGACGGGGCGCACTGGCGGCCGGGCTGAATCAACGATCAACAACTCACCAATCGTCAACGAATCAACGAATCCGTAATCCAAGATCAGCGATTATCAGCAATCCTTAGGAACCCGTGTCGGCCGGCGATCCCACATTGCAACGGGACTGTCGGATATTGGCGCCCAAACTAATCTACGTCCTTGCACTTGCACGGCGTGCCGACCGGAACGTCCTGAATCGGCGGCGCCATCAATAGACATCGACTGTCTCGCGTATACCTCTGACGCCCGCCCCAGAACGTCATCGACTTCCTGGAGTTTCACGCGCACCAGTCACGTCCGAGCGCACTGGATTCGGTCCTGAAGTGTCGGTAGTACGTCAAGATGTCCGGCCCAAGTAAGGTCTGAGTAGTACGTGACATGTCCGGTCCTCGTTGATGAGGCGCGGTGGAAGTGTTGGAATCTCGGAGACATTTCCAAGGGGCGCGCGCGGCCTCTGGTTGGAACCCTGACATGGCCATATACTCACGTCATGCGCTCGCATGAGTGGATTGACCGCCGCAGTCTGGCGCTCCATGAAGCCGTCGCGGCCAAGCTGGAAGCCAACCCGGCGCTACTGGGCATTGCGCGCGCCAACCTGCAACGTTGGCTCGGCACGGCTCCGCGACCGGCCTTGATCGAGTGGCTGGAGTTGCTCGACCTCACTCCGTTGCCGCAATTGCTCGAGCTCCTTCGCTCCCCTGGTGACCACGCCGCACGATTGCGCCAGTCCAGTCCGTTCGCGGGCCTCCTGACGCCGGAGGAGCGGCAATCCATCCTCGATCGCCATGGATCGCTCCGCGCTTGAGCACGTGCTTCGGGCGGCGTCCGCGATTTCGAACGAACGCGAGTTCGTGGTCATCGGGAGTCAGGCGGTCCTTGGGCAATTCCCGAACGCCCCTGACGCGTTGCTCGTTTCCGTGGAGGTGGACGTCTACCCGCAGCACGCGCCGGAGAAGTCCGATCTCATCGATGGCGCCATCGGCGAGTTGTCTACCTTTCACCAGACCTTCGGCTACTACGCGCACGGCGTGGACGAGACGACGGCCACGCTTCCATCCGGTTGGGCGGAGCGGCTCATACCGGTGCACAACGAGAACACGGGCGGCGCGACCGGCTGGTGCCTCGAAGTGCATGACCTGGCCATCTCGAAGCTCGCCGCGGGAAGGGAGCGGGACATCGACTTCCTCCAGGTGCTCGTGCGAGAAGGCATGGTGGACGTGAATGTGCTTCGTGACCGCCTGGGCACTCTGGTCCTACCCAACGATCGCATCGAGGCGATGAGGAAGCGTCTTCTGTACGCAGCGTCGATGTAGACTCGTCGCTCCGAATCACTTCAGGCCCGGTGGATGCGATCCCCTTTCCCGGTCGATCGACTTCCTGGAGTTTCACGCGCACGAGTCACGTCCGAGCGCACTGGATTCGGTCTTGAAGCATCAGAATCGCACCGGCAGGGGCTACAACCGGAGAGCGGTTGTGTTGATGATGGCGAAGCCCTGTGGAGGTCAGGCCGACATGTGTCGCTTGACCGCGCGAGAAGGCTCGCGGGATCCGCGAGCTCACGGAGCTCGCGTCATACGGTCGTGGACGCCATCGCAGCGCCGTCTGGCCACCGGAACCGGGATTCGCCATCATGAACACAACTGAGCCCCGGTGTAGGATCGGGCGTGGGAGGCCCGGTGTTACCAGACGGTCTGGTCGTTGTCGTGAAGCACGACTGCCCCACCTGCAAAATGATTGCGCCGGTGCTGCAGCAGCTTGCGGCCGCGCATCCGCTCCTGACGGTCTACACACAGGACGACCCGGCCTTCCCAAGCGAAGTCCCTGGCGTGGTGGACGACACGAGCCTCGAGCAGTCCTTTCGCTTGGGCATCCAGATAGTGCCGACACTCGTCCGTACGAGGGACGGTCGAGAAGTGGCTCGCGCGGTGGGCTGGGACCGATCTGAATGGGAATCGGTCTCGAACGTCGCGCCACTGGGCTCCGCACTGCCGGGCAGCCGACCGGGATGCGGATCGCTGACCGAGGAGCCGGGCATCGCCGAGCGCCTGGCCGTGCGCTACGGCAACGTGACGTTTCGGTCTCGCCGGATCGAGATCCCGGAGTCCACCGACCCGATCGAAGCCTGCTACGACCGCGGGTGGAGCGACGGACTGCCAGTCGTGCCGCCGACTCCGGAGCGTGTGTTCGCCATGTTGAAGGGGACGCGGCGGGCGCCGCAGGACGTCCTCGGGAAGATCCCACCGGACTACGCTGACTGCACGGTCGAGAAGGTGGCGATTAACGCCGTGCTCGCCGGCTGCAAGCCCGAGTACCTCCCCGTCGTCCTCACGGCCGTCGAGGCCTCCCTCCATCCCGACTTCGGGCTCCACGGCGTGCTGGCCACGACCAACTTCATCGGCCCGGTCATCATGGTCAACGGCCCCATGGCTCGAGCCATCGGCATGAACGCTCGCGGCAACGCCTTCGGCCAAGGCAACCGGGCCAACGCGACGATCGGCCGCGCGCTGCAACTCGTGGTGCGCAACGTCGGGGGCGGGCGCCCGGGCGAGGTCGACCGCGCCACGCTCGGGAATCCGGGAAAGTACACATTCTGCTTTGCCGAGGACGAAGAGGGATCGGCGTGGGAATCGTTTGCCGTGGAGCGGGGGTTCGGCAAAGACACGTCAACGGTCACGCTCTTCGTCGGAGACGGCGCCGCACCCATCGTGGACGAGATCTCGCGGACTCCGGAATCGCTCGCCCGCTCCTATGCCGCGTGCCTGCGCGCGGCGCACCACCCAAAGAAGGTGATCGACGTCGCGGCCTTTCTCGTCGTCACGCCCGAGCACGCACGCGTGTTTCAGGATGCGAGATGGTCCAAACAGCGGCTCAAGACCGAACTCGAGACACTGCTGCAGATCCCGGTGCGCGACCTGCTGCGCGGGGCGCACGGCATCGAGGCCGGCATCCTACCGAGCGATGCGCCAGATCCGGACGGGACCCTCCCGAAGTTCCGGACCGGCGGCCTCAACATCATCCGCGCCGGCGGGAGCGCCGGCAAGTTCTCTGCCTACATTTCGGGACTCGGGTCGATCACCATCAACCCCGTCACCAAGGAGATCACGCCATGACCGACGTCCAGACCCTGCTCGACCCGACCGCCGAGTTGTCACCGGTGCTGCGCGAGCGGCGATCCCGACCCTCGTCGCTCGAGGGCCTTACCATCGGACTACTCGACATCTCCAAGAAGCGCGGGGACGTGTTCCTGGACCGGCTGGACGCGCTGCTCCGGGCGCGCGGACTGACAACGAAACGCTACCGCAAGCCTCGCTTCTCCATTCTGGCGCCGGCCGACCTCAAACAGCAGATCCGCGCCGAGTGCGACCTCGTCATCGAGGCGCTCGCCGATTGAGGGTCGTGCACGTCGTGCAGTATGCACGACATCAGGGACCTGGAAGATCTGGGCGTGGTTGGCGTGGCGGTGGCGTCGAGCGAGTTCGTGCAGGCTGCCGCGGCGCAGAACGCGTCGCTCGGCTACGACCCGGCGGTCGTGTTCGTGCCGCACCCGATTCAGGACCGGACCGACGAGGAGATGCGTGCGCTCGCGGACGGCGCACTGGAGTCGATTCTCGACGCAGTCAGGGATTCTCGCTAATCCCGAACCGGAGGTCAGTCGAGTTGGCGGTCACGAAGCCCGGTTCCAGTGGTCGGACCGCGCTGCGATGGCGCTCACGACCGCGTGACGCCAGCTCCGTGAGCTGGCGGATCCCCTCGGCCTTCTCGCGCGGTCAGGCGATCGGGCTCGCCCACTTCCACAGGGCTTCGTGACCGTCAACTCGACTGACCTCCGGGTGTGGTGGAGTGAAATCGGGTGTGGTGGAATGAAATACTGCGTTCACGAAGCCCTGGGTGCGGATGCCGGAAACGAAGGATAGAATTGTCGCAACGACAACATCGGAGATGACCATGAACCGGACCGTACTTGCAGTGACAGTGACACTCGCTCTCGTCTCAACCCTCGCTGGGCAGGTTCAGCAGCCCGGGCCCCCGCCAGGAGCAGGTGGTCCGGGAGGCGGCCGACAGGGCGGCGGCCCTCCAGGGGGTGGACCGGAAAACGGAATGAACGTCCGTCCTCCGAACGCCACGGGGCAGACGCCGGCGTTTGCCGGGCAGACGCGAGCGCCGGAGCAGAAGCTGGGCGTGGCCTTCGACGTCGTGACGGTCTCCGAGGGGCTGGTCAACCCGTGGGGTCTCGCGTTCTTGCCCGGCGGCAAGATGCTCGTCACCGAGCGCCCGGGACGCCTGCGCGTGGTGAGCGCTGATGGTAAACAACTGTCGGAGCCGGTGGCCGGCCTTCCCCCCGTCGACGGGCGGGGACAAGGCGGACTGCTCGATGTCACCCTTGATCCCGCGTTCCAGACGAATCAGCTGATCTACTGGAGCTACGCCGAACCCGGACAAGGCGTGAACAACACCGCTGTGGCCCGCGGGAGATTCGTGGACGGCGCGGCGCCGAAGGTGGAGAACGTCCAGGTCATCTTCCACCAGGCACCCTCGCTCAACTCGCCGCTGCATTTCGGGGGACGCCTCGTGTTCCATCGAGATGGCACGCTGTTCATCACGCTCGGTGACCGCTCGATCACCGAGGGACGCATGCAGGCCCAGCGCCTCGACGGCTTGCTTGGCAAGATCGTGCGGATCAATCCCGACGGGTCGATCCCCAAGGACAATCCGTTTGTCGGAAAGGACGGCGTCCGGCCGGAAATCTGGTCACTTGGCCACCGCAATATCCAGTCGGCGACGCTGCACCCGACGACGGGCGAACTGTGGGAAGTCGAGCACGGCACCCGCGGCGGCGACGAGGTGAACGTCGCACGCAAAGGGAAGGATTACGGGTGGCCGACCATCGCCTACGGCATCGAGTACCAGGGCGGCCCGATCACGGGCTCGATACAGCAGCAGCCGGGCATGGAGCAGCCCGTGTATTACTGGGATCCGAACATTGCACCGAGCGGCATGGCGTTCTACACCGGCGCACTGTTCCCGGCGTGGCAGAGCAGCCTCTTTATCGGCGGCCTGGCCAGTACGAACCTCGTGCGGCTCACGATCAAGGGAGATCAGGTGGTGGGCGAAGAGCGCCTGCTGCAGGACATGCAGCCGCGGGACCGCATTCGTGACGTGCGACAGGGACCGGACGGCGCGCTCTATCTCCTGACGGACAACGCGAAGGGCCGCATCCTCAAGCTGGTACCGAAACCCTAGGGCACTTTGCAGTGACTGGGTGGCTGCTCCGGATTGGTGATTGTCGATCGGATGATTTTCGAATCGGTGGTGATTGTTGATCGTTGATTGTGGATCTATGTGTTGATCTGGGCAGTGCGGTCTCGTGGACGGGGCGCCACAAATCACCGATCAATAATCGACGATCAACAACGACTCAACAATCACAAATCAAGAATCACTATTCATTGACTACCGTCGAGCTGCGCCACGGCGGCGCGGGCGATGTCCTTCAGCCCTGCCCCGCCCCCTTGGCCGTGCGCGATGATCTGCTTCCGCATCCGCGGATCCCAGAATCGGCGGAGGTGGCTCGCCGTACTGGCCACGGCTTCCTGCTTGTCGGGTTCGGCTGCAAAATAGTCAGCGATTTGATTCGCCATCGCGACGAGACGTTCGATCTGCATGATCGCTGTCAACCAACCATTGTTGAATCGCTGATTCTTGATTGCTGAATCGTCATTGAATGGTGAGTGGTGATCTTTGATCCAGTGGATGATCTGAACGTCTCGCGCTGTGGGACACGGATCCCCAATACATCAACAATCAGCAATCTCCAATCACCAACGATTCAACAATCACCAAGTCACTAATCAACAATCTCACCGGTTCGGCGCGGCGTGGACGTGCTCGAGCATCTGATGATGCTGGCGCCACGACCTCGGCTCGGCCACGCGCACGGCCTGGACGGCTGTGACCTTGTACTCCGGACAGTTGGTCGCCCAGTCTGAGTTCTCCGTCGTCACGACGTTCGTCCCGGTCTCCGGGAAGTGGAACGTGGTGTAGACCACGCCGACCTGAATGCGGTCGGTGACGACCGCCCGCAGCACGGTGCTCCCCGCGCGGCTCGTCAGCCCAACCCAGTCGTTCGTCGAGACCCCGCGCGCCTCTGCATCGGCCGGGTGCATCTCGAGCACGTCCTCCGAGTGCCACACGACGTTCTCTGTCCGCCGTGTCTGCACGCCGACGTTGTACTGGGACAAAATGCGCCCTGTCGTCAGGATGAGCGGGAACTCGGACGAAGTGTGCTCCGTCGTGGGCACATACTCGGTCAACGCGAACTTGCCCTTGCCGCGCACGAACGTGGCCACGTGCATCGTGGGCGTACCCTCGGGCGCCTTGTCGTGGCACGGCCACTGAACGCTGCCGAGGCGGTCGATCTTGTCGAACGAGACACCGGTGAAGGTGGGGGTCAACCGGGCGATCTCGTCCATGATCTCTGAGGGATGACCGTACGACATCCGGTAGCCCAGCGCGTTCGACAGCGCCGCCGTCACCTCCCAGTCGGCGAGCCCGGCGCGTGGCTCCATTACCTTCCTGACGCGCGAAATGCGACGCTCGGCGTTGGTGAACGTCCCGTCCTTTTCGAGGAAGGACGACCCGGGCAGGAACACGTGGGCGTACTTGGCAGTCTCGTTCAGGAACAGATCCTGGACGACGACGCACTCCATGGCCGAGAGCGCAGCGACGACATGGTGCGTGTTCGGGTCGGAGTGTGCGATGTCCTCACCCTGAACGTAGAGGCCCTTGAAACTGCCGTCGAGCGCCGCGTCGAACATGTTCGGGATGCGTAGGCCTGGCTCCGACTGCAGGTGCACGCCCCACAGGGACTCGAACATTGCGCGGGTGCTCTGGTCCGACACGTGGCGGTAGCCGCTGAACTCGTGCGGGAACGATCCCATGTCGCACGCGCCCTGCACGTTGTTCTGTCCCCGCAGCGGATTGACGCCCACGCCCTCACGCCCAAGGTTGCCGGTGGCCATCGCCAGATTTGCGATCCCCATCACCATCGTCGTGCCCTGGCTGTGTTCGGTGACGCCCAAGCCGTAGTAGATCGCGGCGTTGGGCGCCTGCGCGTAGAGACGCGCCGCCTTGCGGACCATCTCGGCCGGCACGCCGGTGATGACGGCCGTGGCCTCCGGTGAGTTGCGCGGCTCGGCGATGAAACGCTTCCACTTGGTGTAGGCGTCGGCCTCGCACCGCTCGGCGATGTAGTCGTCTTTGGTCAGTCCCTCGGTCACCACGACGTGCGCGAGCGCGTTGATGACCGCGACGTTGGTGCCCGGACGCAGCTGCAAGTGCACGTCCGCCTCGATGTGCGGCGTCCGCACCAGCGCGATCTGCCTCGGGTCGACCACGACGAGCTTCGCGCCCTGGCGCAGCCGCTGCTTCATGCGGGACGCGAACACCGGGTGCCCCTCGGTCGGGTTCGCGCCGATCACCATGATGAGGTCGGCCTGCATGACCGAGTCGAAGGCCTGCGTGCCCGCCGACTCGCCGAGCGTGGTCTTCAGGCCGTAGCCAGTCGGCGAGTGGCAGACGCGCGCACAGGTGTCGACGTTGTTGGTGCCAAAGGCGGCGCGCACGAGCTTCTGCACGAGAAAGGTTTCCTCGTTGGTGCATCGCGACGAGGTGATGCCGCCAACCGAGTCCGTGCCGTGCTTCGCCTGCAGCTCACGGAATCGCCGCGCTGTGTACGACAAGGCTTCCTCCCACGACACCTCACGCCACGGGTCGGTGATCCGCGCGCGGACCATCGGCTTCAGGATCCGGTCGGGATGTGTGGCATAGCCGAATGCGAACCGACCCTTCACGCAGGCGTGACCGTGGTTGGCGTGGCCATCGCGGTTGGGCGCCATGCGGACGACGACCCCGTCGTGGACCTCGGCCTTGAACGAGCAGCCCACGCCGCAGTAGGCACACGTCGTGGTGACGGCACGATCGGCCACGCCGATCTGCACCACGGACTTCTCGGTGAGGGCAGCGGTCGGACAGGCCTCCACGCATTGCCCGCACGAGACGCATTCCGACGCCAGGAACGGCTCGTTCTGACTGGCCGATACTTTCGACGCGAAGCCCCGACCCTCGATCGTGAGCGCGAACGTCCCCTGGATCTCGTCGCAGGCACGAACGCAGCGCGAACAGACGATGCAGAGGGATTGGTCGAATTGGAAGTAGGGGTTGCTGGCATCGACCGGTGCGCCGTGATGATTGACGCCACTCAACCCGTAACGGGTATCGGTGATGTCGTGCAGCTCGGCCATGTCCTGCAGTTCGCAGTGGCCGTTGGCCGGACAGGAGACACAGTCGAGCGGATGATCCGAGACGTAGAGCTCGAGCACACTGCGGCGAAGCTGGGTCAGCTTATCGCTCCCGGTACGGACGTTCATGCCCTCGGCCACCGGCGTCGTGCAGGAGGCCGGGTAGCCGCGGCGGCCTTCGATTTCCACCAGGCACAGGCGGCACGATCCGAAGTGCTTGAGCGAATCGGTCGCGCACAGCTTCGGCACGTCGAGACCAACGAACGACGCCGCACGCATGATCGAGGTGCCTTCAGGCACCGTGACGGCGATGCCGTCGATCTCGAGGGTGACGGGGGCGTCGCGTGTCGACGGCGGCGTGCCCCGGTCACGATAATCGATGGCGTACATCAGGCTCCAGACGGGGTCAGATCTTGATTCTTGCGTCGCGACGCAAGAATCAAGATCTGACCCCAAAGTCCGCGCGAAAGTGCTTCAAGGCGCTCTGCACGGGATAGGGTGTGAGCCCACCCAGACCACAGAGCGACCCGTTCAACATAGTGTCGCAGAGTTCCTCGAGCAGGGCCACGTTCTCGTCGCGGTTGACGCCAGCCCTGATCCGCTCGATGACTTCGGCGCCCCGCGTCGATCCAATGCGACAGGGCGTGCACTTGCCGCACGACTCGATCGCGCAGAACTCCATCGCATATTGCGCCTGCTCGGCCATGTCCACCGTGTCGTCGAAGGCCACGACTCCCCCGTGACCCAACAGAGCCCCGATCTCGGTGAACGCCTCGTAGTCGAGCGGTGTGTCGAAGTCAGCTTCGGGGACGTAGGCCCCGAGCGGCCCGCCGACCTGCACCGCCCGAATCGGGCGGCCCGAAGCCGATCCACCGCCGTAGTCGTACAGAAGCTGACGAAGGGTCAGGCCAAAGGCTTTCTCGACGAGTCCGCCACGCTTGATGTTGCCCGCGAGCTGGAATGGCAGCGTGCCGCGCGAGCGGCCCCTGCCGTAGTCACGGTAGTAGGCGGCGCCTCGGTCGAGGATGACCGGCACGCTGGCGAGCGAGATCACGTTGTTGACGATCGTCGGCACACCGAACAGCCCTTCGACCGCCGGCAGGGGCGGCCGGACGCGCACCTCGCCGCGCCTGCCTTCGAGGCTTTCGAGCATCGAGGTCTCTTCGCCACAGATGTAGGCGCCTGCCGCGATTCGGAGTTCGAGATGGAACGACTTCCCGCTGCCAGCCACGTCTGCGCCGAGGTACCCAGCGGCCTCAGCCGCCCCGATGGCCTGCTCGAGCGCCACGCGCGCGTGGGGATACTCCACGCGCAAGTAGATATAGCCCCGCGTGGCGCCGACGGCGATCCCGGCGATGGTCATGCCCTCGATGAGCACGAAGGGGTCGCCTTCCATCACCATGCGATCGGAGAACGTGCCCGAGTCGCCTTCGTCGGCGTTGCAGGTCACGTACTTCCGTCGGGTTCCCTGATCGAGCACGGTCTTCCACTTGATGCCCGTGGGAAACGCCGCGCCGCCCCGGCCTCGAAGTCCGGAGTCGGTCACTTCCTGTACGATCTCAGCCCCGCTCATCGTGAGCGCGCGGCGCAGCCCTCGGTAGCCGCCGTGCGCGAGATAGTCGTCCAGGCTCACCGGATCGGTGATGCCGACACGCGCACACGTGAGCCGCTCCTGTTGCTTGAGGTACGGAAGCTCGTCGGTCAGACCGAGGTCGAGGGCGTGTGTGCCTCCGTTTCGCCACGCGGCCAGCAGGCTTGGAACATCGGCCGTCTGTGCCGGCCCGTAGGCGCGTCGCCCGGCCGAGGTGGCCACTTCGACCAGGGGCTCGAGCCAGTACAACCCCCGCGAACCGTTGCGCACGAGCGTCAGCGTCACGCCGGCACGCCGCGCTCCCTCCGCGATGGCCGAGGCCACCTCCTCAGCGCCCACCGAGAGCGCGCTCGAATCCCTGGGCACGTACACGGTGAGCCCATTCGGCGGGCCCGCCATCATCAGCGCTTCTCCCATTCAGCGATCACCGCATCGAAGCGCTGCGGCGTGACCCGGCCGTAGAGCTGGCCGTCGACCATCATCGCCGGAGAAAGTGCGCAGTTGCCAAGGCAGTACACCGGCTCCAGGCTGAAGGCGCCATCCGCCGTGGTTTCGTGGAACCCGGTGCCAAGCCGCGCCTTCGCATGCGACTGGAGTCCGCGCGCGTTCATCGCCTGACACGCCTCGGCCCTGCACAGGTGAAGGGTGTGGCGACCGGGCGGCGTGCTTCGAAAGTAGTGGTAGAAGCTGATGACGCCGTGCACCTCGGCACGCGACAGGTTCAGACGCTCCGCGACGACGGGCACCGCCTCGGGCGGGATGTAGCCGAGCGCCTTCTGCACCGCGTGCAGGATGGGCAACAGCGCGCCCTCCTTGTCCTTGAGGCGATCGATGATCGTGATGAGGGTGTCGAGAGTCGTGGAGTCGAGAGTCATAGAAGGTGAACGGTGTAATGCAAGATGCAGAATGCAGAATGCAGACACTGCGGGCAGTATTTGGAATGCAGGCCACTACATAGAAGTCGGTCGACGACCGCGCGGCGTTCGAGAGCTGTCTGAATTCTGCATTCTGAATTCTGCATTACAGTACGACCCGCTGTTCCCCCGCATAGATATTGAACGACGCGCCGCGCACGAAGCCGAGCAGCGTGAGGCGCGCCTCTTGGGCCAGGTCGATGGCCAGGCTCGAGGGCGCCGACACCGACGCAACAATCGGTACGCGCGCCACGACGGCCTTCTGCACGATCTCGAACGAGGTGCGTCCACTGACAAAGAGGATGCGATCGTCAAGCGGCAGCCGACCCCGCAGAAGCGACGCACCGAGCACCTTGTCCACCGCGTTGTGCCGGCCAACGTCCTCGGCAACCTCTTCCAGCCGACCGTGGCGATCGAACAGCCCGGCCGCGTGCAATCCGCCAGTGGCGTCGAACACTTGCTGCACCGCGCGCAGTCGCTCAGGAAGCGCCGCGATGATCGTACGCGACACGCTCAGCGCCGAATCGATGGGCGCCAGGCCTGTCATCAAGTCGTCAATCGACCGTCGTCCGCAGACGCCGCACGACGAGTTGACGACCGCATGTCGACGCTCGGCCAGCTGGCGCGCGGCGCGGTCGGCTGCCTCGCCCGTGAGCCACACGTTGATGACATTGCTCACGTCAATCTCTGATCCCTCACTCCGAGTCCCGGATCCCGAATCCCCAGTCCCTGATCCCTGATCCCCGAGTCCCGAGTCCCGAGTCCCGAGTCCCGGTTCCACGCAATACCGCATGCTGGCGATGTCGGCGGAGGTGCGGACAATCTGCTCGGACAGCAGAAACCCGGCAACCAGATCCCGATCGGCGCCCGGGGTCCGCATGATCACGACAAAGGGCGTCCCGCCGAGGCGGATCTCGAGCGGCTCCTCGACGGCAGCGATATCGCGCCCGCGGTCCCCCGCATCAGGACCCACGCGGACCACGTCGACCTGGTGCAGCCCCGGCGTCATCAGCGCGTCGATTGTACCAGCTGGCTTCACCGAGGCTGCCTCTTCTCGCAGGGCGGCGATCCGAAATACGTTCACCGAACTACCGGGATTGTGATCGCACCGCGGCCGGGACCGGGCGCGCCCTCTTCTAGTACCGCCTACAAGACGAGCGGCGACCGAACCTTACCAGACCGACCTGCGGCCTACAGTTGTGGCACATCCATTGCCATTCTGTCGGGTCGTACCAGACTGGACTCCTGACATGGACCGAGTACTCGTCATCGAACCAGAGCCGTCGAGGGCGGACGAGCTCGGTGAACTCGTCCGCGACGAGGTGGGCGCCCAGTTCCAGCTGGTCCGCTCCGCCCATGCGGCGGTGGTGGCCGTCACGCGCCAGCCCCCGGACCTGATCCTCTTCAGTGAAGCCATCTCGGACCAGCACCGCGAGCGGGTGCTCCACCAGGCCAAATCGGCCAAGGGCAGCGCGACGCCGTGTCTGTCGATTCCCTCACGGCTCAACGGAGACCGCGCCTCGTTTGCGGCGCAGATTGGCGCCTCGCTCGGGCGAGTCCTGCCCCCTGCCCCTGCGGTAGCCCCGCTCGACCTGCTCGAGCCGACGACCGCCGATTCGCTCGCCTACACCACATCGGGCGACGCCTACGCGGAGCCCGAAGTCACCTACGCCGAGCCCGAGGTTGCCTACGCTACGCCAGAGGTTGTCTACCCAGCGCGAGGGGCACAGCCAGCCACTGAAGACCAGTCGGCCACGCCGAACCTCGACTCGATGCTCGACTCCCTCATCGGCGAGCTTAGCGTCGATCCGATGGCGATTGAGATCGATGACGACCCGGGGCTGGCTGACACGGCGCGTGTCGACGAGGGCGCAGAATTCGCTATCCCCCTCGACCGCCCAGAGCCACGCGTCGGCGCCGACCGCGTGTGGCCTGGAGACGAGGCCGTCGATCCGGAGGTGCACGCCGCGGAACTGGCGCTGCTTCAGGTGCAAGCTGACGCCAAGATGGCCGCCGAACTCGAACGGGTGCAAGCCGAGGCCGCCGAACAGCGAGCCGCCGAGATCGACCGGGTCCGCGCAGAAGCCGAACTCAAGCTGGCCGAAGAGCTCGCGCGTGTGCGCGCGGGGGCTGCCGAAACGATCGCAGAAGAGCTGAGCCGGGCCAGGGAGGCCGCCGAGCAGGCGCGCGCCAAGCAGGAGGCCCGTGTCCGGGAAGAGGCCGACCAGCGGCTGCAGGCGGAAATCGAGCGCGTCCGCGAGGAAGCCGAGCGCGCGCGCCAGATCGAGGCACGCGCCGTGCGCGATGCGCGGCGCGCAGCCGAGGAAGCCGCGCAGCTGGCCCTGACGAGCGAGGTGACGCGGGCGCGTGCCGAAGCCGAAGCGCAGGTGCAGGCCGAGATCGAGCGTCTCCGCCTCGAGGCCGCCGCGGCGCGTCTGGCTCAGGAGCAGGCGCAGCACGACGCCGAGACCGCGCGCGAGGTGGCGGCTCAGGAGGCGCGCAGCGCCGCGGAGCAGGCAGCCGCCAAGGCCTTCGAGGACGAGATCGCTCGTCTCAGAAGCGATGCGGACGCGCGGCTACAGTCCGAACTCGAGGCGGTGCGCGCGCAGGCCGAGCGTGCCCGTCACGCGCACGAGCAGCTGCAGCTCCGAGCGCAAGAGGAACGAGAGGCGGCCGCCCGCGAAGCGCGAGAGGCGGCAGAAGCCGGCGCCGCCAGGGCACTCGAGGCTGCGGTGTCCCGAGTGAAGGCTGAAGGCGAGGCGCGGCTCCGCACCGAGCTCGAGCTGTTCGGCCAACAAGCGGCCGAGGCCCAGGCCCAGAAAGCCGCCCGAGCCATCGACGCTGAAGTGGCGCAGGTGCGGGCGGAATCGAATGCGCAGCTGGCCGCCGAGCTCGAACGGCTGCGGAAAGAGGCCGACCAGATTCGACGGGCGCAGGAAGCCGCCCATCGCGAGGCCGAGCAGCGTCGCGACCAGGCCGCGCAGCACGCACAACAGGCGGCGCACGCGACCGCGGCGCGGGCGCTCGAAACCGAGGTGTCCCGCCTACGCGAGGAGGCCGAGGCCACGCTGCGGGAGGACCTCGAGCGGCTCCGTAAGGAGGCCGCCGAAGCCCGCCTGGCACAGGCGCAAACGCAGCTCGAGGCAGAGACGCTTCGCGAACTGGCCGTGCGGGAAGCCCGCATCGCCGCGCAGGAGGTCGCCGCGCGGGAACTCGAGGCAGAGGTGGCCAGAGTGAGGGCCGACGCCGAGGCGCGGCTCGAAGCCGAGCTCGCTCGTGTGCGCCATGACGCCGACGAGGCGAGGCGCGGCGCGGAGCAGGCCCGCGCAACGGCCGAGGCAAACGCGGACACGGAGGGGCGCAAGGCCGCCGAGGAAACCGCCGCCTGGGCGCTCGCAAGCGAAGTCGCGCGCGTGCGGGCGGACGCCGATGCCGCTCTACTGGCCGAGCTCGAGCGGCTCAGGCGCGAAGCGACCGACGCGAGACTCGCCCAGGAGCAGTCACAACGCGAGGTGAAACAGCTGCGCGAAACCGCGGCCGAGAGCGCGCGGCATGCGGTCGATCAGGCGACGGCTCGCACGCTCGACGCCGAACTTGCGCGCGTCAAAGCCGAGACCGAGGCGCGGCTGCAGGCCGAAGTCGACGTGCTCAGGGCGGAAGCCGAAGACGCCAGACGCTCGCAGGAACAGTCGCAGCGCGAAGCCGCAGAACTCCGCAAGAGACGGGCACACGAGGCGCGCGAACTGCGCGCAGCCGCCGAAGACGAGGCCGCACGCGGATTTCAGGCCGAGGCCGCCGCCATCCGAGCGGAGGCCGAAGCGCGTCTCCGCGACGAGACCGAACGTGCCAGGGCCGAGGCCCACGCGAAGCTTGAACGAGAAGTCGCAGCCGTCAAGGCCGAGGCCGATCGGCAGCGAGCCGCCGAACTCGAACAGATGCGGGCCGAAATCCGTAGCCTGCGTGAGGACCCGGTCAACGAGGCCGCGGTCGCTGAAGGGGAGGAAGCCTCAGAAGAGGACGATTCCCTGAGCGATCCACCCCCTGTCGAGGCGCCGCCCGCTCCGCGAAAGACGTGGCTCATGATCGCCGCCGCGGCCGTGCTGGTGCTGCTTGGCGGCGCGTATGCCTTTGGGGTCCTTCCCGGTTTTGGAGGGGTGGACGAGAATGTCGTTGTCGAGCTGGAGGATGGACTTGCCGCCGCCGAAACCGATCCAGCCACGCTGCAGCCCACGGCGAAAGCCCAGGCCGCCGAACGAACGGTCGCCCGCGATGAGCTGACTGCCGGGGCGATCGCGCTGGCTTCGACGATCCCGCTCGAGGTCTACGACGGCGACCGTCAGCTGGGAACGAGCGAGAACGGGCCGATCCAGATGGCGCCCGGCCAATACAAGGTCCGGCTCGTCAACGCGCAGTATCAGTACGAAGGGGAAGCGGAGTTCAGCATCGCGCCCGGCGAAACCGCCACCTACACCGTCGCGCTGCCCAACGGGTCGCTCCTCGTCAACGCAGAGCCGGGTACGGAGATCTTCATCGATGGCGAGTCAGCCGGCACGACGCCGACTGGGCCACTCCAGGTTCCTATCGGCCCCCGTGAGGTGCTCGTCAGACATCCTCAGTTCGGCGAACGCCGCGAGAGAGTCGAGATCGTCTCGGGAACGCCAGCCGAGCTGACGATCTCGTTCGGCAGCGCCGACCTGGCGGGCGCGAATTGAGTCGCTGGGTGACTGAGTTCCACGAGCGTCGACGAGCCCGGCAAGCTCCTCGGCGGCGACATCCGAACCTCGAACCAATCAGAAATCAAAGATCACCAAACACCAACGAATCAACAATCATCCATCATAATCCATCATCAATCATCAATCACGAACCAAGAAATGGCCCCCCATCACCGCCCGCTCGTCAGCGCGCGATACGTGCCGGCCACGTTGCCAGGGCGCTGCTGCTGATAGAACTCCCAGTCCTTGTACGAATCCATCAAGACGCTGGCCTGTGCCTGCTCCAGCGTCTGACCCGCGGCAATCGCCTTCGACACGGCATCCCGCAACTCTTCGCGGTACCGTATGTTCGATGCGACGTCCGCCTTGCGACCCAACATCCCGTGGCTGCACACGAAGTGGTCGAAGTCGAGCGTCTCGACCGCCTTCACGAGCGCGAGCTCCTCTTTGGTCGCCACGTCTCCGCCAAACGGCACCCGCTTGACCGTGATCCAATCCGACGCGAAGAGGACGCCCGTCCCGTCGACGAATCGCACGATGGTGTTGTCGTCGGCGTGCGCGGTGGGCCGTGGGAGCACCTCCACACGTTTCCCGCCAAGCGTGATGGTGACCGGGCCGGTATAGGTCAAATCCGGCGGCCGCACGAAGGCGAGCGGGCCTCGGGTCACTTCGGCGCCGCTCAGCGCGCCATCGCGATCGGCGTCGTAGAGGGCGAACTGCGTGCTGAGGTTGCCCTGGGCCTCGGTCATCTCGATCCGGCCGTTGCCGTTGGCGTCCTGCTTCCGGGCGTTCTCCGGGAGCGGCGTGTCCGCGGGAGGCATCGCCAGCCGCTTCATCATGGCTTCGTGACCGACGATGCGAGCCGTGTCGGCATACACCGCGGCGCCGGAGCCATGGTCCCAGTGATGGTGACTGTAAATGACGTACTTGACGGGCACCTTGAACCGGGTCGCCAACTCGCCCTTCAGCCACGTGGCCATATCGGTTCCCACCGGCTCGACGAGCACGATCCCGTCCGGCGTCACCATGAACACCGACACGTAGTCGTCCATCCGGGCGTAGTAGACGTCGCCGGTGAGGCGCCCGATCTCCTGCCCCTTGTACTGCGTTTGCTGATAGATGGCCCGCGACTGGGCGGACGCCGGCGGAAGCGTCGCCGCGACGCCGAGACCGACGGCCAGGACCACGGCCGACTGACGATGCATGCGTCAGGACTCCTACGCTCGCGCGGGGTTACAGCTTCACCTGGCTGATCTGCACCGTCGGCTGCGTGTTCGTGTAGTTGGGAATGTCGCTCATGATCGACGCGGCGTGTGGTCCGAACGCAGCCTGAAAGGCCTCGACTGAATCGAAAAGCAGGTGGCCCATCGCGATGTAGGCCGCCGGGGACCCGGGCTCAACGCCGCTCAGACCGCCCTCCACGTTCATGCCCTTCAGTGCCGCGCCCATCTTGTCGCGGACCATCCGCATATGACCGTCGACGTAGTAGGCCATGTCGAAGCTCGCGCCGGGGCTATTCGGGTACAGCACGCTGACTTTGATCATGTGTGGTCTCCTGGGACGCGCGGATCGTAACACGGGGAACTGGGCTCAGGGCTCAGGGCTCAAGGCTCAAGGCTTTGGGACTCCGAGCCGGGTCCCGAGTCCCCGCTCCAGCGCCATACCCGCGCGCCCTCCGACCTGAATGGGCCTTCGTAGACGCGACCCGCCGAACCGAGCGCCCTCCTGACACGTGCGGCAAGTCGCTCGGCGGCTTCCGCGCCTTCGACGATGCCGTACACAGCGGGGCCCCAGGAGCTTTGCCCCACGCCGGCGGCACCCCATTCGGCCAACCGACGCACGAGATCGCCGCTCGGACCCCGCGCGAACGTGCCGCCCTGCGCCGGCGCAAACCAGTGACCGGTGGTTTCCTGAATCTCGCTGAGTGCGCGACCGAACGCGTCGAGGTCGGCATCGGCCACGGCGGGGAGCAGAGCCATGAGCGTGAGGTGCGCGACGCGATCGACCTCCCGCTCGGGCGGCGTCGGCAACCGGGCGAACGCCTCGGCCTCGTCGGCCCCGCTGATGCCTGGCGTGCCGTTCGGCGCCGCCACGATGCATCGCCACGTTGGTGGAAACGGCAGGCGCGCGACCAGTGGTCCGCACTCGTCGCGGCCGGGCCGGCGCCCGCCTTCAACCACCAGGCCGCCGCCCGCAAACGTCCACGTGCCGATCGCCGACCGCCGCGCGCGACCCACCGCCCGTGCCAGTTCAGGCGCGCTGGTGCCCTTGCGATACAACTCCGCCAGCGCGCGCGCCACGGCAAGCGCCAACTGGGTGCCCGAACCGAGGCCTGCGTGAGGCGGCAGCGCCCGCTCGACGCGCAACCTGACGCCGTCCGGAATACGGTGATAGTCGAGAAACTGCCGCGCGAATTCCGCCGCGCGAGGCGCGTCTTCTCCCTCGACACTCACCGTGTCGGCGCACGATGCCGAAACGAGCAACGTCGGCGTGGAGACGGATGCGCCGATGCCGCCAAACCACCGACCGCGCGATCCCCGGAGGTCGAGCACCCCGAAGTGGAGGCGCGCGTACGCCTCCACACACACCGCGCCCTGCTCAGGCCTGCCCTCGGTTGTGGTCAGGAACGACTCCCCGCTGGCTTTCCGCCAACCATCACCGCGGTCGCGACGAGCTTCTGCCGGCCAGTTCGCACGGTGTTGTCGTTGTCGACAAACTCAAACGACCCGCCCCGAAGCTCGAGCACGGCGACGTCGGCCGGGCGCCCGACGCGGAGCGTTCCACGGTCGCTGAAGGCTGGAAAGACACGGGCCGCATTGGCAGTCCCGCGGGCGATCACCTGGTCAAGCGGCATGCCGAGCAGCAGGAACTTCGACAGCACGTTCGGAAAGTCGAACACCTGGCTCGTCCGGGCGGCGTCGGTCCAGTCCGACGAGATCGTGTCGGGCGGGAACCCCTGCTCGAGCGCGCGTTCGGCCGTGCTCCAGGTGATGTGAGCGATTCGTCCGTTGCCGACGTCGAACCAGATCCCACGGCGCCTGGCGGCGATCACCTCGGGGAGCAACCGCCCCTTGTCATCGAAGATGCCGTTCGGCGGGGGCGCATACACGTGCGTCACGATGTCGCCGGGCTTCAGGAGCGCGAGAATCGCCGGCAGCGGCGACCTCGTCTGCCCGACGTGCACCATCACCGGCAGCTTGAACGGCGCCACCATGGCCTGTGCCCGACGCACGGCCTCCAGGTCGTTCGTACCCGCAACAGTCTCCGACAAGCGCGCTTTGACGCCCACAATGACATCGCGATGGCGTTCGATGGCCTGGCGTGCCGCCGCAACGTCGGCTCGAGCGATGTCCATCAACTCGCCCTCACCGAGAATGCCGGTGCGGGCGACGTTGAGCAGAATGCGCACCAGGTTCGGTGCGCCCTTGGCGACCTCGACCACCTCGTCGATGCGGTCCGCCCCCTGCGAGCCGCCATCGACCATCGACGTCACGCCGTCCGACAGACAAATCGACGGCATCTCCTTCGATCTGGCGTGCGTGTGGATATCGATGAGACCGGGCACGACGAGCTTCCCGGCAGCGCTCATGACCTCGCCCGCATCCGAGACGCGGATCCCGGGCTCGACGGCGGCAATGCGACCTCCGCTGATGGCCACGTCCATCACGCGGTCGACACGCCGGGCTGGGTCGATGACGCGACCGCCCTTGATGAGCAGATCGTAACGCGCGGCAGACGGGTGGGCGCGGTGCCCGAACACGGCGGCCCCAGTGGCGACAGTTGTGTGGAGGAGCGCTCGTCGCGTCAGCATCCGCGGATTATAACCAAGCCCGGCGCACGTGGTCGGCGACGAGGGCCATCGCCTCGCGCTCGTCAGGACCGGCGGTCTTGTCCACGATGACCTGGAGCCGCGCCATCTCGGATTCGACGAACTCCCGCGACAGCAGGTGCAGCCGCGTCGCGTGGATGGCCGCCTCGAGCACGGCATGCCGCGCCCTGTTGAACCCGATGAACTCGCGCCGCACGCCGCGCCCAGTGACCGCCATCTCGATCCGCGACCGGGGCGGCGTGCTGTCGATCGACCGGACGGTCAGCTCACGCCACGAGCAGCAGTCCGCCAGCACCACCCCGCGGATCGCTTCGGCGGGCACCGTGGGGTACTCCGGACTCGAGATTGCCGCCCTCGCAAACACACGGGCGTCGTCTGTCAGGTTGACAACCGCCGTGCCGGTTGCAGTGACGTTGCGGTAGGTCGCGGTGTCGAGAAAGGGCTTGAGCACGATGACCTCATCGCCCCACTCGACGCCCATCGGCGCACAATTCACGCGTCCATCGGGTGCGACGGTCGTGACGATACACTCAATGATCACGTCATTCACGGTTCTTGCTTCTCCGCGCACGCTGAAGCGTGCGCTCTACGTCGCGGTGTGTCGTGCACCCTCGCGCACGCTGAAGCGTGCGCTCTACGTCGCGGTGTGTCGTGCACCCTCGCGCACGCTGAAGCGTGCGCTCTACGTCGCGGTGTGTCGT
>Ga0209640_10000592_pt1 | contig 28474 bp, 23 predicted proteins | sample RifCSP10_1_FD_184018 | JGI IMG/M metagenome (GOLD analysis project Ga0209640, IMG submission 184018) | Soil microbial communities from Rifle, Colorado - Rifle CSP2_sed 10_1 (SPAdes) (version 2) | ecosystem: Environmental > Terrestrial > Deep subsurface > Rock core/Sediment | place: Rifle... | reverse complement strand
GACCTGGTTGCCGTGGAACGGCTCGTTGGTGACGAAGAACGTTCTGCCGTTCAAGCGTCCGACGGCGATGTCGCTGGCGCCGCCGCGCGGCCATTCCGCCGGCTCGCCCTTGGCCAGCTCGGTCCTCGTCCACGTCCCGCCGCGGCCGAGACTGTGCACGAACACGCCCACATAGCCTGCCGTCAGCACATCGTCACGTCCGTCGCCGTCCCAGTCTCCCGTGGCGAGCCCATGGACGACGCCGAGATTGGCGTCGGTGATCGTCTCGGGTTTCCACGCTGGCGGCCGGTAGGCGCGCAGCGGCGTCGGAGTGCGGGCGGAGTCGGCGAACCCGTCCTTGACGGTGGCGCCCAGGATTGGAGCATTTACCAGGATCGGTTGACCGCCGATGACGGCGAAGCGGACACGATGGGACGTCGGCATCACGTCGATCTCGGTCAGCGTCCAGACCTCCCTCGGATCGCGGCCGGCCTTCAGGATCGCCAGCTTGCCGGTGCCCTGGGTGGGATTGCTGCTGAACTCGTAGGCGAGCGCGAGCTCGGGGATGCCGTCGCGATCGGCGTCGGAGGCGGCGAGGTTGATCATCCGCCGCGCGTCTCGCGTGATCACGTGCGGCGTCCAGTACGGATTCTCGTACCAGAGCAGCTCGGTCATCTGCGAGCCGAGCCCGATCAAGTCGACCCTGCCGTCCTTGTTCAGGTCCGTGGCCAGCACCTGGTATCCGCCACGGAGACCCGTTGCGACGATGTGGGGATAGAAGGGCGCCGCCGGTCCTGGTGGCGGGGCGGCCGCAGGCTGCGGAGGCGCCTGCCCGGCCCACACGGCCAGGCTGAACACGGTGGTCCCGATCAGCGTGAACGAGGTCTGCGCGCGCATGGGGGGATCCTACTCGGGTTCTCGGGTTCTCGGGTTCTCGGGTGCTTAGGTGCTTAGGTGCTTAGGTGCTTAGGTGCTCGGGTGCGTCCGCGCGCCTACACCATGACTGCCTCTTGCAGCAAGTATCTTGACGTTTGAGATACTTGGTACACGAGCAAACTATGCGCAGCGCATCCCTCTCCAGATCCGACCTGCTGAAGCAGCTCGACGAGACGCTCCGCAAAGTCGGGGTGCAGTCGGTGCTCCTCAGCGACACCGTCGCGAGACTCGTCGGGCTGAACTCGACCGACCTGGAATGCCTCGACCTGCTCGACATGGCGGGGGCGACGACGGCCGGCCGGCTGGCACAACACGCAGGCCTCACGACCGGTGCGATGACGGCGGTCATCGATCGGCTCGAGCGCGCCGGCTTCGTCCGCCGGCTTCGCGACCGCCGGGACCGGCGATGCGTGCGCGTGGAGGCGCTGCCGCGTAACTTCAGGCGCATCGCGGCGCTCTATCAACGGCTGGGGGAGGCCACGGCCCGGTTGCACGACGACTACGACGACCGGCAACTCGAGTTCGTCGTCGACTACCTGACCAGGGCTCTGGCGCTCGCGGCCGACCACGTGGCGTGGCTCCAGACGCAGCGGCCGCTTGCGCCGCGGGCCCGCCGGCGGTCCGTTCAGCGAGTCAGGCGGCCCTCCACGGCCGAGGGGACGCGGGACTGACCCTTCGATCGCGCTGTCACGAAACAGGCACGACTTTCACGCAGAAGGATTCTCACGCTCATGTCTGATCGACCAAAGCTCCACCCGCACTCGGCAGCCACCGTCGTGCTGCTGATCGCGCTCGCTCCGTTGTCCGCCGGTGCGCAGACGCCAGCGGTCCCTCCGGTTCCGGCCGGACCGCTCACGCTCGACGATGTGCTCAGGCTGGCTGAACCACGCAGCGAGTCGGTGTCCATTGCGCTGGCCGCGGTGCGCCGTGCAGAGGGAGACGAGGTGCGCGCGCAGAGTGGTCTGCGCCCGCAACTGTCGGCCACGGCCAGCTACGACCGGGCGCTGGCGTCCGAGTTCGAAGGGGTGTTCGACAGCGACTTCTTCGGGTCGGGCGACACCAGTGGGGACGGTCTCGAGGATCTGCCCTTCGGTCGCAAGAACACCTGGCGCGCGACGCTGTCGTTCTCGCAGAACGTCTACTCGGGTGGCCGCAACCGCGCGCAGCAGACTCTGGCCTCGGTCGGCCACGAGACGGCCGACCTGGGACTGACGACGTCGCGCGCGCAACTGCTGTTCGACGTGACGCAGGCCTACTACGATGCGGTCCTCAGCCAGCGTCTCGTCGCGATCGCGGCCGCGACGCTCGAGCAGGCCGGTGCCACGTTGAGGCAAACGGAGGTGGGCTTCAACGCCGGCACGCAACCCGAGTTCGAGGTGCTGCGCGCCCGCGTCGCGCGCGACAACCAGCTGCCGGTGGTCATTCGCCAGCGGGTCAACCGGGATCTTGCCTTGCTGAGGCTGGGGCAGCTCCTCGATCTGCCGGCCGACTACAACCTGCAGCTCGCCGACGCGCTCGGCGACGAGAGCCTCCCGCCGCCGCCGGTCTTCGCGGAGCGCGTGGCGGCGGTCGAAAAAGCGTCGCGCTCCGATGACTCCATTTCGCTCACGGCACGAGGTGGCGCCGCGCTGCCGGAGCGAACGGCCGTAGCACAGGCAGCCTCCACCGTGCGGCTGCGCGAAGCGTCCTTGCGGTTGACCGAGGCGCAGCGCATGCCGAGCGCCGCGTTCACGTCGACCTACAGCCGCATCGCCTATCCCGACGGCGCTCTGCCGACATTCGACCGGTCGAACTGGTCGCTTGGCGTGAACATGACCGTTCCGATCATGACCGGCGGCCGGCAGCGGGGTGACGAGCTGGTCGCGCGGGCCGAGCTCGAGCAGTCGCAAATGCAGCACCGGCAGGTCCAGGAACTGGCGGCGCTCGACACGCGCTCGGCGTGGGCGGAGCTGTTCGCGGCCCGCGCCGCGTGGGAGGCCACCGCCGGGACGGTGGAGCAGGCGGGCCGTGCCCACGAGATCGCCGACGTCCGCTATACGGCCGGTGTCTCCACACAACTCGAGCTGGCCGACGCGAGGCTGTTGCGACAGCAGGCTGAAGCCAACCGCGCACAGGCCGCGCGCGATCTGCAGGTCGCGCGGGCGCGCGTGGCGCTGCTGCCCGACCTGCCTCTCGCCGGTGGAAGCGGCCCCGGCGGCGCAGCTCCGCCGCAGCCGCAGCCGGTGCCGCAGTCGCCGGCGCCGCAGCCGCAGGGCGCGGGCCAGTTCAGGAACGCATCCACTCAGGGATCACAGTCACAGGCGGGGACACAGTGACCTGAAGGTCAAAGGGCAAAGGGCAAAGGTAAGGGCAGAAGTACTAGGGCAAAGGTTCAAGGGCAAGAGTCGAGGGGCAAAGTATCAAGGACAAGGGGTAACGTGAGAGCAATCGTGAAAGCAGCAACAGGCGTGGTGGCACTCCTTCTCTCCGCGGGGTGCGCTACCGAAGCGGAGAAATCTCCCGAGGCGACCGCGCCGGTTGCCGTGCAGGTCGGGGCGGAGAACGTGGTCTCGGTGGCGACGGGCACGGTGATCGTCGGGCCGATCCTCTCCGGCGAGCTGGGGCCTGCGCGTGAGGCAACCGTTCGCGCGGAGCTGGGCGGCGCGATCGTCGAGGTGGCCGTCGAGGAGGCGCAGGCGGTCCGCAGCGGCGCACTGCTCGCACGCATCGAGACTCGCACGCTCGAGGAGGCGCGTCTGTCGGCGGCGTCGGCGCTCCGGTCGGCGGAGAACCAGCTGGCGGTCGCGCGTCGCGAGGCGGAACGCACGGAGCGACTCGTGGAGGCGGGCGCGCTCGCCGCGCGCGAGCTCGACGTCGCGCGGAGCACGGTCGCGTCCTCCGAGGCGGTCGTGGCGGACGCGAGCTCGAGGCTGGCGAGCGCCGAGCGGACGCTCCGCGACACAGTGATCAACGCACCCATTACCGGCATCGTCTCGGTGCGCGCCGTCCACGCCGGTGACGTGGTCTCGCCCGGAACGGAGCTGTTCAGAATCATCGATCCCTCGTCCATGCGGCTCGAGGCCTCCGTGCCGGCCGAGGATCTGGCCGTGCTTCGCGTGGGTGCGACCGTGGAGTTCCGGGTGCGCGGCTACGATCGGCCGTTCCTGGGCCGCGTCGAACGGATCGCGCCCCAGGCGGACACAGCCACGCGGCAGGTGCCGATCTACGTGTCGATTCCCAACGTCGGCGGCCGGCTGGTGGCGGGGCTCTTCGCCGAGGGGCGCGTTGTCAGCTCGTCGGCCACGGGTCTGGTCGTCCCGACCAACGCCGTGAACACGACGGGCAAGGAGCCGTGGGTGCTGCGCGTGAGCAACGGGAGGACCGAGCGCGTTCCCGTCGCGCTGGGGCTGCGGGACCCCCGAAACGAGCAGGTCCAGGTCGCGTCCGGGTTGAGCGAGGGGGACACGCTTCTCCGCGGCGCGGCACAAGGGATTACGCCCGGCACGCCCGTGACACTGGCTGGGGGACGGTAGCCACTTATGTTCATTTCAGACACCGCGATCACACGCCCCGTCCTGACCATCGTCGCGATGCTCATGTTCGTCGTGTTCGGCCTGGTGGCGCTCTTCCAGCTCGACACCGACGAGTTCCCGGAGATCGACGCCCCCGTGGTCGTCATCGCGATCCCGTATCCCGGTGCGTCGCCTGACGTCGTCGAGCGCGAGGTCATTGATCCAATCGAAGAAGTCATTTCCGGGATCAGCGGCGTCGACCGGATGACGTCGAATTCGCTCGACAGCTTCGCCAACATCATCGTGGAGTTCGACTATTCGAAGGACCCGCGCATGGCGAGCCAGGAGGTCCGCGACAAGATCGCCGAGATTCGCAACGAGCTGCCAGCCGAGATGGAAGAACCCATCCTGACGCAGTTCGACCCAGCCGACCGGCCGATCATGTCGTTGACGCTGTCCTCGCCAGGCCTGAGCGGGGCCGAGCTGACCAGGCTCGCCGATCCCGACATCACGAGACACCTGCGCGCGATCTCCGGTGTGGCCACGGTCGATCTGATTGGGGCAATTGAGCGCGAGCTGGTGGTCGAGATCCGGCCGCGCGACTTGCAGGCCGCCGGCGTCAGTGTCGGACAGGTTGTTCAGGCGCTGCAGTCGCAGAACCTCGCGTCACCTGTAGGACGGCTCGAGGGTCAGCTCGACGAGCGAACGATCCGGCTGAAGGGCCGGCTCGACTCACCGGCCGATTTCAAGCATCTCGTCGTGTCGCAGTCGGAGGGCAGAGTGGTTCGACTGGGCGACCTCGCGGACGTACGCGACGGAACGGAGGAGCCGCGGTCCTTCGCGCTCTACGACGACGAAGTCGCCGTGGGCATCGAGATCCTCAAATCCACTGGGTTCAGCACGACCGCGGTGGCCGAGGCGATTCGCGCCCGCGTCGACGAGATTCAGAAGACCCTGCCGGCTGGCGTGACACTTCGGGTCGTCACCGACTCGGGAGTCCGCGTGGCGAGCTCCGTGCTCGGCGTCCAGGAAGCGCTGCTCGAAGGCGCCGCCCTGACGGTCGTTGTGGTCTTCTTGTTCCTCAATTCCTGGCGCTCGACGGTGATCACCGGCCTGGCGCTTCCCGTGTCGGTGCTGGCCTCGTTCGTCGCTGTCTGGGCCTACGGCTTCACGCTGAACACGATGTCGCTGCTCGGCCTGTCGCTGTCGATCGGCATCCTCATCGATGACGCGATCGTGGTGCGGGAGAACATCGTTCGCCACGTCGAGATGGGGAAGGGGCACTACCAGGCCGCCTTCGACGGCACCAACGAGATCGGGCTCGCCGTCATGGCGACGACGATGTCGATCGTGGTGGTGTTCGTCCCAATCGCCTTCCTTGGCGGCCTTGCCGGACAGTGGTTCAAGCCGTTCGGGCTGACGATCGTGTGCTCGGTCCTCGTCTCGCTCTTCGTGTCGTTCTCCCTGGACCCGATGCTGTCGGCCTATTGGCCCGATCCGAAGCTGCCCCTCGAGCGGCGGCCGTTGCTGTCGCGGGTGCTTGGCCGGTTCAACCGCTGGTTCGACCGCCGGGCCGAGGGGTACAAAGGCGTGATCGCGTGGGCGCTGGACCACCGGTTTGCGATGATCTTCCTGGCGATGGCGACCTTCGCCGCGGCGCTGGCGCTGCCGGCCCTTGGAATCATCGGCGCCGGGCTCATACCCGAGCAGGACCAGTCGCAGTTCATCGTGGACCTGGAAACGCCTCCCGGGTCCAACCTGGCCTACACGCGACTCAAGGCCCAGGAAGCGTCCCGCCTCGCGCGCAACCGGCCGGAAGTCGCGTACGTCTACACGTCCATCGGCGGACAGGGCGATGCGGTCGACGAGGGCAAGCTCTTCGTGAAGCTCAAGCCGAAGAGCGAACGGTCGCGCAGTCAGGCCGACGTCGTGGCCGACCTGCGCTCGGAGCTCGTGACGCTCGCGGGGCTCACCATGTCCATCAGCGGTGGTTTCCAGCCTGGTGAGAAGCAGATCCAGTTGCAAGTGCGTGGCCCCGACGCCACGGAGCTGACCCGCCTCGCGCAGGCCGTCGCCGCCGAGATGCGACAGGTGCCGGGCGCCGTGGACGTTTCCCTGTCGACGAAGGGTCAGAAGCCGGAGCTGGACGTCCTGATCGATCGCGGTCTGGCCGGGTCGCTCGGGGTGACGGTCGGTCAGGTCGCGCAGGCGCTTCGCCCCGCGTTTGCGGGCATCGACGTCGGCGACTGGATCGACCCCTCGGGGGAGACGAGGGACGTCACGATCCGACTGTCGCCCGAGTCGCGCACGGTCGTCGCCGACCTCGAGTCGCTGCCGCTGGTCGTCGGCGGCGAGCAGAGCGCCATCATTCCCCTGGGACAGGTGGCGCAGGTGAGCCCGTCGATCGGACCCGCCCGCATCGATCACCTCAACCGCGATCGGGTGATCAACGTCGAAGCCAATACCCAGCGCCGCGCGTTGTCGGGCGTGGTCGGCGACACGATGGCGCGCGTCGAGCAGGCCGTGGTCTTCCCGGCCGGCTACACCATCAGCCAGGGCGGCGAAACCGAGGAGCAGCAGGAGATCTTCGGCCAGATGTTCGTCGCCATCGGCGTGGCAGTCATGCTGATGTATTTCGTGCTGGTCCTGCAGTTCGGGTCGTTCCTCGAGCCGCTGGCGATCATGCTGTCGCTGCCGCTCTCGCTCATCGGCGTCATGCTGGCGCTGCTCATCACCGGCAAGTCGCTCGACATCATGAGCATGATTGGCGTGATCCTGCTCGTGGGCATCGTCGCCAAGAACGCGATCCTGCTGATTGATTTCGCCAAGTGGTCGGAGGAGGCCGGGATGGGCCGTCGCGAGGCGCTCATTCAGGCCGGCCGCGTGCGCCTCCGGCCGATCCTGATGACGACGTTCGCCTTGGTCGCCGGCATGGTGCCCGTGGCGCTCGGGGGCGGCGAGGGAGGCGACTTCCGGGCGCCGCTCGGGATCACCGTGATCGGCGGAGTCGTGACGTCGACACTGTTGACGCTGCTCGTCATTCCCACCGTGTACGAGATCCTCGCGGACTCCAGGGACTGGCTGGCATCCCACATCTTCCGATCGAAGGGGAAGGCCGTCGCAGCAACTGGCCACGCCGGGTCACTCTGAGGCAATGCTCAATGCCCAATGCTCAATGCCTAATGCTCAACGTCGAAGACCCCGGCCATTTCGCGTTGGGCATTGAGCATTGAGCCTTGAGCATTAAGATTGCCCCATGCACAACCCGTTCGTGCCCGAATCGCTCGAGGGGTGGAGCGTCCTCCACCTCATGTACCGCGTGCGCTGGGATCGACTGAGGACCGCTTCGCCAGCCGACCTGCAGCGGATGGCCGATGAGGCGGCACGCGCGGTCTCGGTCCCTGACGCGGGCTCCACCGCTATTGCGCAGATCCTGGGGCACAAAGCGGATCTGATGTTCATCGTCTTTCGGCGGGGCTTCGAGCAACTGGCCGAGGCGCAGCTGTCGCTGTCGCGCACCGAGCTCTGTGGCTGCCTCGAGCCCACCTCGTCGTACGTGTCGATCGTCGAGCTCGGCATGTACGAGATGACGGCCAAGATCCACGAGCAGCTCGGCGCGCTGCACACGTCCGGGAGCGAGGCGTTCGATCGCGCCTTCGACGCGGAGATGGAGACGCAGCGGCAGCGCGTGATGAACCGTCTGTTCATCGAGATGCCGAAGGCGCGCTACGTCTGCTTCTATCCGATGAACAAGAGGCGCGGCGAAGCTGTGAACTGGTATTCGGAGCCGTTCGAGCGCCGGGCCGCCATGATGCGGGAGCACGGCGTGATCGGGCGCCACTATTCGGGCAAGGTCACGCAGGTCATCTCCGGCTCCATCGGGTACGACGACTGGGAGTGGGGAGTCGATCTGTTCGCGCAGGATCCGCTCGTCTTCAAGAAGCTCATCTACGAGATGCGCTTCGATGAAGCGAGCGCGAAATACGCCGAGTTCGGCCCGTTCTACGCAGGCCTCCAGTTCACCCTGGGCGGGCTCGGCGCCTATCTGGGTGGCGCTGTTCCCACACTCGACTAGCCTCGAAAACTGTAATTCGGGGCGTCGATTCCGGACAGTCCGTGACAGGTCCCGATTCGGTCGACTGATTAAGTCTTGTCGCCACAGCGGGTAACAGGAACCCCTCCTCCGGCCGCGCGAGGGCGCGGGAATTGCTCTGGTCCTCTAGGCACATCTGGAGACCACATGACCCCTGAGGAGATGTTCGTGACGCGGCTGCGCCGCCACCGGCAGCGCGCCCGCGTGTCGATCGAGGCGATTGCCGCCAACCTTCGCATTCGTCCTGAGCTGATCGAGGCGCTCGAGAACAACGATCTTTCGGGCTGGCCCCGCGGACTGTATGCACGGGCGTGGATTCGCGCCTACGCGCTGGCCGTCGATCTCGACGAGGTCGACACCGTCGAGGAGTTCTGCAGGCTCTTTCCCCAGGGCGATCGACGCACGGGTGGAACGATCCAGGAGATTGCCGCCATCGTCGCTGCGCCGTCGGAATATCGCGACGAGTTCACGCACCCGGTCGGACGGCGCAGCGGCGATCAGCAGGCGGCCGAGGAACCGAAGCCTGCGTGGCATGCCTTCTTCACTCAGCCGGGCCGGGCGCTGTGGAATCGATTGTCGGGCGCGCAGTCCGAATTCCGCGGACGGCGCACACCGCGCACGCTTCCTTAGCTGGCAGCTGGTCGCTGGTAGCCGGTAGCAAGAGCATCGAACCGCTACGAGCTACCGGCTACAGGCCAGTCGCTATACCATAGGCCGCATGAGACAGCAGAAACCGCTCTGGGCCCTGGCGCTCCTCCTGGTTCTCGGCGTGTCCGCCTGCAGGTCGCCCCAGCCGCAACCTCCGGCGGAGCCGGAGCGCCGTCCCGACGTCATCTTCGTTCCGACCCCGCAGGAGGTTGTGGATGCGATGCTGAAGCTGGCGAAGGTCACGAAGAACGACGTGATCTACGACCTCGGTTCAGGTGACGGCCGAATCCCCATCACGGCGGCCAAGACGTACGGCGCGCGCGCCATCGGCATCGACATCGATCCCCAGCGCATCAAGGAAGCCACCGAGAACCTGAAGACCGCCGGTGTCGGCGACCGCGTCAGGTTCCTCAACCAGGATCTCTTTACGACCAACATCAGCGAGGCCACGGTCGTGACGCTGTATCTGCTGCCGTCGCTCAACGTCAAGCTCCTCCCGAAGTTGAACAAGGAACTGAAACCCGGAACGCGCATCGTGTCGCATGCCTTCGACATGAGCGCCGACGGCGTCGACCGGAAGCCGCTGGAAACGATGACGGTGAACGGCCGGTCGATCTACTTCTGGACCATCCCCATTCAGTAATCCGACTCCCAACTGCCAAGATCCCAACTCCCAAGTACCCGGAACCCAGCACCTGAGCACCCAAGCACCCAAGCACCTAAGCACCCAAGCACCTGAGCACCCAGAACCCGTTCCCGAATCGGTGTTTGGGAGTTGGACTTTCTTGGGAGTTGGGAGTTGATGTAGACTGAGACTCTGTCTCATTTGGCGGGGGCCCATGTCACAGGCGTTCATCATCACACTGCGCGAGGGGTTGGAAGCGTTCCTGATCGTGGCCATCAGCCTGGCCTACCTGCGGAAGACGGCACGGCCGCAGCTCGTGCCAGCCGTCCACTGGGGGATCGGCGTGTCGGTTCTCCTCAGCCTCGCGGCCGCCGTGCTGTTTCAACGGGCCTCCAATCAGGCGCTATGGGAGGGCATCCTGGCGCTCACCGCCGCCGTGCTCGTTGCCACGCTGATCGTCCACATGTGGCGTCACGCCAGGCGGATGAAGGGGGAGATCGAGTCGCACCTCGAGTCCTCTGCGGTAAAGACGGGGACCAGGGCGTTTGTCGGGGTCTTCCTGTTCACGCTGCTCATGATCACGCGCGAAGGCATGGAGACGGCGCTGCTGATGGGCACGCTGCTGTTTCAGGAGGCGGGCATGAACATCGTCGTCGGCGCCGCAGCCGGCACTGTCAGCGCGGCGTTCGTGGCCTGGCTCTGGTCGCGCTACGGACACCGTGTGAACCTGGCGCTGTTCTTCCAGGTGACCGCCGTCTTCCTCGGCGTCTTCGTCGTCCAGTTGATGATCTACGGTGTCCACGAGCTGACCGAGGCGAACCTGTTTCATGGGAGCGAGGCGCTCCATTGGGCCACTGAGCCGTACGGACCCGACGGCCGGTGGGGGCAGCTCCTGACCTACCTCCTGGTCGCGCTGCCGGTCGCGTGGCTCTGCTTCGCGGCGCTTTTTGGACCGAGGCGGCAGCCCGCGCGAGCCACCGGCGGCGCGAGGTTCGGACAGACTGTCACGAGGTAGCTCGGGAGACTACAATCGTCTCGGCGCATGCCGGGTAGGACAGGGTTCTAAGGTTCTCCGGTGCTCCGGTGCTTGGGTTCTGAGCACCCATGCACCGAGCACCCAAGCACCCAAGCACCTGAGCACCCGAGCACCTGAGCACCCAAGCACCCGAGCACCCAAGCACCCAAGCACCTGAGCACCTGAGCACCCAAGCACCCGAGCACCCAAGCCCCGAGCACCTGAGCACCCGAGCACCTGAGCACCCGAGCACCTGAGCACCTGAGCACCTGAGCACCCGAGAACCCTTCTCAGTTCAGCGCGTCGAACATCCGGCTGATCTTCACGATGAAGCTCCGATCGGGCTCACGCGGCACCAGCGGCATCTCGTCGATGAGGTGCGAGTCCGTGTAGACGATGAACACGCCGGTGTTGGCCTGTTGCAGCCAGCCGAATCGTATGTTGGTCGACCAGGTGTTGGCCCGATCGTTGTACTGCACCAGGCCCTGTGCGAACACTCGCGGCGTGAACGAGTAGGAGACGCGGGTCCGAGTCAGGTTCGTCACGAACCCGCCGTACGGCAGGTCAATCGAGTGCCGATCCCAGCTCAACGTTGCGTTGAAGGCTTCCCCCACACGGACGCGAAGCGAAGGGCTCAGCGTCACCCGGTCGCCTCCGAAGAACCCACCGGCGTTCACCTGAAGACGGCCGGACACCGCCGCGCCCTCGTTGCTCGTGAGCGAGAGCTGCGCTTCCGTGTGGTCGTAGGTGCCTGCCGGGACATCGACTCCCGGATAGATGGAGAACGGACGGACGACCCCTTCGTGGGTCAGATTCATCCCCGTGCTGAACTCCCACCCGCTCTTGAGCTCCCAGGCGGTGTCGAGGTGCCAGTAGGCCGTTTCCTTGAAACCGTCGTGATTCCAGTAGGCGCGGTAGTTGGAGTGGGGCCTGATCTCCTGGAACTTCGACAGCCGCGTCGGGCGCAGGCGCGTGAACACAAGGCCTTCGACCTTCCGGAATCCTCCGAGGCGGCTGAGGAAGCCCACCTCGGGGTTGAAGTTCCGGCCGGTCTCCGTGTACGTGAGGCTGATCGTCAGCGGCTCCGTGTCGTTGCGCGCCTGCACTTGATACGCGTGCTGGCCGTTCGAGACCCCCGGCGTCGCCGTCTGCGCGATGAAGCCGGACACAAGCCCGGTTCGGCCAATTCCCCAGCGGCCATCGGCGGCAAACGCACGGTTGTGATCGCCGGCGGCGGCGCTGTTGGTCGTTGCCTGCCGCCCGACGAAGATCGCGCCGAGACCGGAACGCCCTTCGAAGTCCTGGCGCACTCGGGCCACAGTGAAGTTGTTGCCCGAGTCCTCATTCCCCGTCTGCATGTTGAGCAGGCCGATGTTGACCGGCCCCGCGCGGCCCGACAGGCGGGCGCCGACGAGAATCGGGATCGACTCTCCGTTTGCGTCGATGCCGATCCGGCGGCTGAAGAAGACCTCCGCCTCGCTCGGGCTGCCGACGGCGAACAGCCCCGCATTCTCCAGGAAGAAGGGGCGCTTCTCGGGAAAGAACAGGTTGAAGCGATCGAGGTTGATCTGCTGCTCGTCCACTTCCACCTGTGCGAAATCGGTGTTGATGGTCGCGTCGAGCGTGAGACTCGGCGTCACGCTGTACTTCACGTCCAGGCCGGCGTCGCCCAGGTAGGTCGCGTTCGAGCCTGAGGCGCCCCGTTGGCGCGCCTCACCAAGCGCGTACGGCACGAGCTTGAGATTTCGCTGGGACGGCAGATCGAGACCGGTGAGTGCGCCAGCCATCGACACCCGCATGAGATCAAACTGAATTGGAAGCTTCGCCCAGTACGCCGTCTCCTTGCGCCGGCGGATCGTCCGCTGAAAGTTCACGCCCCATTCGCGACCGTTGCCCGGTTCGTAGCGCAGCGTGCGAAACGGAATGGCGAACTCGGCTGACCAGCCGGAATCCGACGTGGACGTCCGCACTTCCCAGGCGCCATCCCAGTTCAGGTTGAAGCCGCCACCCGACCCGGCGAACTGCCGCCCGCCGCCGCCCCCACCACCACCGCCGCCGAAGGGGCTGTTGTTGCCTTCGCCGCTCACCTGCCCGTCGTACTCGAGCGCCGCGGGGTTGGTTGCGAAGACGAACCCGTTCTGACGGTCGCGGTACGTATCCAGGACGATGCGAAAGCTGTCGCCCTCGTCGAGAGGAGAGTCGCGACGCGAGTCCGAGATGGTGAGCCCTGATGGGCTGCGGTCCGACAGGACCACCCCGAAAAAGAGCGCGTCGTCCGTGTAGAGGATTCTGACCTCGGTGCGCTCAGATGCCGGCTGACCGGCCTCGGGCGCGGTCTGCCAGAACTCCACGAGCGGCTCGATGCCCACCCAGACCGGGTCGTCCGCCACTCGACCGTCGAGAACCGGCCCCTCGCTGACCCTCACGGCACGGGCCACCGGGGGTTCGGGCAACACCTGAGCCCGAGCCCTGGCTCCCGGCACGAAGAATAGACACAAGGCCAGAGACATCGCCCATACTGGACGATTCTGAGAAAACATCACTAACTCCTAGAGGACTTGTGGATTAGGGGCAATCAGGTATCGTAGCTGACGAGCTGGCGTAGGTCCGAACCGTCTAGAATCGGGTTGAGATTCAGGGCGACAGGCCGCTACAATTCGCCTCTTTCGTGAGCCAAATCCCCAGACGGACTAAAAAGAATGATCAACGTGGCCGCCATCCGGATGCAGCAGTTCGGGGTTCGATTTTATCAGGCCTCACTGACCGCCGGAGACATCGACAAGCTCGTGCGCTTCGAAGTGCTCAACTACGGGGAATCCGGGCAGCCGGTCCGCGGAGGCACGAAAAAGGCGCCGTCGAAAGTCAACTGGGACCTGCTCGAACGCCGCATCGCCTCGAGCGAGAAGGCGTACCAGCGGCAGATCATCAGGCGAAAGATCGACGAACTGGTCCAGTACTACGAGCAATGCCGCCAGGCGCAGGATCTTCCCTCGATTGCAGGCGCCGTGATCATTTCCTGTGACGAGAAGCTGACGTTCGAGCCCGTCACCGACGGCGCATCGATCGGGCGTCTCAAGGTGCCGGAGCGCGAAGGCATTCTGCGCGCCATCGATGGGCAGCACCGGCTGCTGGCCCTGCACGCCGACATCGACAACATCAAGGACGAGGACTTCACCGTACCGGCCATCATCTTCGACAGGTTGCCCGAAGACCACGTCGTGCAGATGTTCGTGACGATCAATGCCAAGCACACGCGCCTGAATGCCTCGCACCTGGTGAGCCTTTCGGGGAGGCAGCTCTACCGGGACGATGCCCTGGCGGCGGCCCACGACGTGGTGCGGGCGCTCAACGACCGTGAGGATTCGCCGCTACGTGGAGAGATCAAGCTGCTCGGCGTCGGACGCGGTCGCGTGGCCCAGGCGCCGCTGGCACAGGAGCTGAAGAAGCTGTTCGCGAGCGATGCGTTCGGCGGTCCGCGTAAGTCGTCCGACTTCCGCGAGGACTCGAAGCGGTTCTTCGTGAACTACTTCAAGCAGGTGTCGGTGGTGTTTGGCGCGGCGTGGAGCGGTCGCAAGTACAGCATCAAGTCTGCAACCGCGCTGCGCGCTTTCATTCGAGTGGCGCCGGACGTGGTGCGTCGGCTCGATCAGGAGCACGCCGACCGGAGCGACTTCCGCGCGATCGGTCGCGTGATTGCCCCCTGGGGCCGCCGCATCGGGAATCTCCGGTTCGAAAGCGAGGGCGTGTGGAAGCGCGCGGGAACCACCGTCGATTCCCTGGCGCGCGAGCTGAAGCTTGCGCTCGAGTATCCGGAAGGCGCCGGGGTGTAGGCTAAAAAAAATACAGGACGGGGCGCCCCGAAGAGTGCCCCATCCTGAAATGCCAGCCTGGCTCCCCCCAGCATTTACGGCGCCCTGCCGTAAACCACAGGCCGACACCGGAGACGAGGCAATGGCCGTGCCGAGCGGTTTCCTTAGGAAAAACAGGCCTTTCGCCCCACACGGCCGCCAGGAATGTTGGAAGAATTACACGCCTGTGTTCACACATGCGCATTGATCTCAACGGCGATGTCGGTGAGTCGTTCGGCGTGTACCAGATCGGCCATGATGCGGCGTTGATGCCGGCGCTGACCTCGGCCAGTGTGGCGTGCGGATTCCACGCAGGCGATCCCGGTGTGATGCGCGAAACGGTTGCGCTGGCCCGTGCGAACGGCGTGGCCGTCGGGGCGCATCCGGGTTTCCCGGACCTGGTCGGTTTCGGACGACGCGAGCTGAAGGCAACCCCACGTGAGGTCGAAGACTTCGTCGTCTACCAGATCGGCGCACTCGCCGCCGTGGCAGCGGCGCACGGCGTGAGACTGCAGCACGTCAAGGCGCACGGCGCCTTGTACAACATGGCGGCCCGCGAACCGGCGTTGGCCGACGCCATTGCACGCGCGGCCGCCAGCGTGGACCGGTCCCTGATTCTGTTCGGTCTCCCTGGTTCGCAGTTGATCGCGGCGGGACAGCGGGCTGGCCTGCGCACGTCGAGAGAAGCGTTCGCGGATCGCGCCTACCTGCGCGACGGCTCGCTCGTACCGCGCACGCAGGCGGGAGCGATGGTCGAGGATGCGGACGCCGTCGTCGGACGCGTCGTCTCGATCGTATGTGACCGGGCCGTGACGGCCATCGACGGGTCGCGCATCGACCTCGACGTCGACACAGTCTGCGTGCACGGCGACACGCCGGACGCCGCGGCCCTGGCCTCGCGCATCCGCCAGGCTCTGACGGCGGCCGGTGTCGCGATCGCCGCCGTGGGCGCACCGACACACGCGCGCAATCGCACCGACCCGCGTAAGTGAGATCGCACTGAGCACCAACGGGCGTCAGTGTGATCGCACCCCTGCTGCCTCTGCCGCCAGGACGCGCCGCAGGACCTTGCCGACCATGGTCTTCGGGAGCTCCGCGCGGAACTCGACCTGCGCCGGCACCTTGTACGGCGCGAGGCGATCGCGGCAATACGCGCGGATCTCGTCCCCGGTGGCCGTCGCGTCGTGCTTCAGGACGACCCACGCCTTGGCGACCTCTCCCTTGACCGCATCCGGAATGCCCGCGACGCCGACTTCGAGCACGGCAGGGTGGGCGGAGATCACCTCTTCGATCTCCCTGGGCCAGACCTGGAAGCCGCTCGTCTTGAGCATGTCCTTCTTCCGGTCGACGAGGAACACGTAGCCCTCCTCGTCCATGTACGCCAGGTCGCCCGTGTGCAGCCACACGCGGCCATCGTCGCCCGTGCGGAGCGTTTCCGACGTCTCGAGCGGGTTGTTCCAGTACTCGGCCATGTACTGCGGCGCGCTCATGATCATCTCGCCGACTTCTCCAGTCGGCAGTTCCACCGTGCCCGTGTCGGCGTCGACGATGCGCACGTCGACATCGGAGAGGGGCAGCCCGATCGAGCCTGTCTTGTTGGGACCCTGCACCGGGTTCACGCAGCAGGCCATCATGCCTTCGGTCAGGGAGTAGCCTTCGACGATCCTGGCGCCCGTCTTCTCCTCGAACTGGCGCTTCGTTTCGGCCATGAGCGCCGCGGATCCCGAGAAGCACAGCTTGATCGAGCTGAGGTCGACCTTGCCCGCGCGGACGTCGGCGTGGTTGAGGATCGCGGTGTAGAGCGTCGGGACGCCGTTGAAGAAGGCGGGCTTCACCTGCTGGATGGTCTTCAGCAGGTCGTCGATGTCGCGAGGGTTTGGCACGAGCGAGAGCGGGTTTGGTCCGACGAACGCCAGCGGCTGCACGCCCACGTTCGCGTACACGTGGAACAGCGGCAGCGGCAGCATGATGACGTCGACCCAGGGACGCTTGGCGGACTTGGTCCATTCGTGGAGCTGCCGGCCGGCCGCCACGTAGTGGCGATGCAGGCCGACGACGCCTTTGGGTGTGCCTGTGGTGCCGCCGCTCGACAGGATCACGGCGCGGTCATCGGGGCCGATCGTCACGTTCGGCCGCGGCGCGTGCCGGTGCACGTGCAGCAGGTCGCGCATCCAGAGATCCCCTGGCGCGATGGAAATCCGGTGACCGTCCTTCTTCTCTTTGAACACCGTGAACAGCAGGCGCAGGGCCGGCGGCAGGTACTCCTTGATCGAGGTGGCGATGACGTGACGGACGTCGGCGCGAGCGCGGGTGCGCCGCACCCGCTCGTAGAAGGGGGTCAGGGTGACCACAGTGTCGGCGCGTACGGCGGTCAGCGTTTGCTCGAGCTCCCGCTCTGTGTAGGTGGGATTCACACCCACGACGATGGCGCCGACCTTCCAGGCGCCGAACTCGGCAATCAGGAACTGCGGGCAGTTGGGGAGGATGAGCGCGACGCGGTCACCCTTGCGGACGCCGAGGCTCCAGAGCGCGGCGGCGAAGGCCGTGCTCTCCCTGTCGAGGCGGCCGTATGAGACGCTCGTGCCTTTGAACAGGAGCGCCGGCTTGTTCGCGTGGTCGCGCGCGAGCGCCGAGAGGTAGTCGACGAGGGTTCGCTCCGGGTACGGGACGAGGGAGGCTGGAACGTCGCGGTCGTAGTGTGCCAGCCAGGGTTTCACGGGAGCATTCTACGGGCTTTCGGTTCTCGGCTTTTGGCTTTGGGCGTTGGGCTCTCGGCTTTCGGCTCTCGGCTTCCGGCTTTAGGCTCTGGGTTCTCCGTTCTGAACAGGGTCGGGTTGCACATTCTGCGACATCCGGTGAGTGGGTTTTGTCCCGTCTTCGTGGACAGCGGCTGACGAATCATACAGCCGCTCTCAGTGCGGTTTCGAAATCGATCGGACTGCGATAGGCGAGTGAGGAATGGAGACGCCGGCCATTATGGAAATCGATGTATTCGCCGATCGCGCCGCCGGCTGGGCGTGGCTGCGTCATGTTGCGAACGGTCACTCCCTTACGCCGATCTCGTCCTCGGTGTGCGGCCGCAATCATCCAGACGGCGACGAAGCGGCCAACGCGCGGTCTGGGTCGGTGCGGCGTCGTGCTACCATCCGCGCTGTCAACGGGTTACCCTCGGCGGCGTGGCTGATTCCTGTCAAGCGGAAGCCGCCACGGCGAGCTGTCCGGTGGCGGTCCAATCAAGACTGGTTAGGCTGGCCCGGCCAGCTCGAACAGGCGTATCTGGAGCCGACGCGGGCCGAGTCGCGACGCGCGCGGCTCATTCGGAAGCGTTAGACGGAAACCAACTTGCGTATTGGAATCGTGTCGGATATTCACGACGACGTGACGACACTGCGCACGGCGTTGACTGCCTTGCGCCGGGAGGGGGTCGAGCAAGTTGTCTCTCTGGGCGATGCCTTCGATTCATGGGGTCTTCAGCAGAATCTGTGGGTCGTTTCCGGCTCCGGTAGCTGACCCAACGTATGGTACAGGGCGATTTCCAAGCAGCGATACGAGCGAAAGCCGTAGGCCTTTCTGGTGGTCAGTTTCGCTTTGTTGTTGAAGCCCTCCACAATTGCGGCCGAGATCTCGCCACGCGCCCGGAACCAATTGAGGATCAGCGGCCGATGACGGCGGAGCATCCGGGCGACCTTCTTCATCGGTTCGATCCGCGAGCGCATCACCTGCACACACCACTCGTCGAGGAACGCTCCAGCCCAGTCGAGCGAGCGGTAGTGCCAGAAGTCGTCAAACCACTCCCGCAGGAGCATGGCGCGAACGGCGCGCAGGTTGTGCTGCACGAGCTCGCGCAAGCGGGCGCGCTGATCGCGCGTCTGATTCTCTCGGCGTTTCAGCAGCACCCAGCGCGCTTTCGTGAGCAGCGGCTGTCGTCCGCGCTCGCGGAGCGAGCGGACTTCGGCGCGGCGGACCTGGTCGATCGCGTCGCTCAGGTGCTTGGCGATGTGGAAGCGGTCGAGGATGTGGAGCGCGTGGCCGGCCTTCTTGGCGACGACCTTGAGGTACGCCTGCCACATGTCACTGCAGATAAACGTGAGCACCGCCGTGCGCTCCTTCCCGAACCAGCGGAAGAACTGCAGCAGCGTCTTGGCGCGTCGGTGCTGCCCGATCCACAGCAGCCGCTTCCGCGTGGGATCAATCTGATAGACGAGGGTCAGGAAGTTGCCGCCGTGCTGCCAGTGGATCTCGTCGATGCCGATCGCTCGAATTCCGGTGAGATCCACGTGATCACGCCCCCAGGCGACGGCCATGGCGACCGCCCGAAACACCTGGTCCCAGCTGGTACCGAAGACGCGCGCGACCTCCTTCCAACTGAGGCGCTTCGCCCACCGCGCGAGGAACCACAGGTAGGTCGTGGTGAGCTGGTGCTTGCCGTCCGCCCAGGGCACCTGCTCGACGGTCACGCCACACCGGGGACACGCGACGCGCCGCATCATGTAGAGAAAGAAGACGCGCACGCCCCAGAGGGGGACGAACTCGAACCGGCGCGGCGCGAGCCGGTCGTATGCCGGGCCCGCCTGTCCGCACCCGGCGCATCGCGGTCGATTGCGGCGGTGCGGCGTGATGTCGACCGTCAGCGCGAGGCCAGCGATCTGCTCCTCGAGCTGCACCGTGCCGTAGACAAATCCCCGATGCTTCTGAATCCGGTTCAAGATAGTCTTGATCTGCATCCCGCTGTTCGTCTTCGAGAGTGGTTGGCGTCAAGCACCGCCATTCTCGCAGAGTCGACGCGGGATGCGTCACTGGCCGCGCGTGTGGAAGCTGCCAGACCTGTGGACGCAGAGAACGCGCCCACAGGTCTTTGCAAAACCGCAGACGGTTTCGCACAGCTCCCACACGCCTTATTCTCCAATCCGTTTCACCAGAACAAAGAACTGCCAAACCCCTCAGAATCATTGGTCACCGACCCACAGATTCTGCGGAGGAGGCGATTCATGTAAGCCGGGCGACCCGGGCGTCGAGGTTGCGAGCTTGCTGCACGAGGCCGGTGCGGTCGGAGTCTGGGGAAATCACGATGTCGGCTTAAGCCATGAGGTGTCGGCTGAAGTCCGCGAATTGGCTGCTCCGTCGCTGCTAGAATTTGCGGCTCGTCTTCAACCACAGCTCACGCTGGAAGGGTGCCGATTCAGCCACATTGAGCCCTGGAGGGACCCTCGTCGAGTGGAAGACCTCTGGGCGTTCGACGGCATGCCGGACACCGACGTCCAGGCGAGGCGCAGCTTTGACGTTGTCCCTGAGAGGCTACTTTTTCTGGGCCACTTTCACTTGTGGCTCGCGATGCGCCGGTCTCTGGGGCGAGTCGAGTGGGACGGACAGAGTGCAATCAGGCTCAGCGCGCCAGATAGGTATCTCGTTGTCGTCGCACCCATCGTCGAAGGGTGGTGCGCAGTGCTTGAGACCGGGGATTTCGTCTTGACCCCGATCCGGTGTTCTGTGCAACCGCGGCTGGACCCGACGGCGGCGGCGCAGAGAACGGGTTGATTCGAACCAGCGATTCGTGGCCGCCGCGGGTCAGTCGCAATTCGCTGAGACGTTCATCATTGCAGCGATCGTCCGACGTCAACCCCGGCGCAGGAGCGCTTCGATGCGAAAGTCAGACATGCAACCCGGCTCCGAGGACGAAGGCGTCGCGTGGCAAATCGGCGTGTGGGATCGCATGGCGCAGTCCTACGAACAGGAGGTTGACCGGCGCTTCACGTCCGTGGTCGACGGCGTCGTCCGGCGAGCTGCTCTACACGCTGGCGAGCAGGTGCTCGACCTGGGCACAGGGACCGGCGCGGTTGCCGTCCGAGCGGCGTCACTCGTCGGCGCCGCGGGCCGCGTCATCGGGATGGACATCAGCGATGAGATGTTGGCCGTAGCAAGAAGGCGGGCGGCCGCCCTCGGACAACGGAACGTGACATTTCGTGAGGGCCGCGCGGAGGCGATCGCCGGTGACTCGTCTGGCTTCGACGTCGTGCTGGCTTCGTTGAGCCTGATGTATGTGATTGACCGGGGCACGGCCGCGCGCGAGATCGCGCGAGTGCTGCGCCCGGGCGGCCGCTTCGTTGCGGCGGTATGGGCCGGCCCTGCCGACTGCGACATCGTCTTGTTTCAACAGACCGCGGGAAGCTTTGCGCCTGCTCCACCCGTCCCCGGTGTCGGCCCTGGAGCGCTCGCGGACCCGAGGCCCTTGTTGACTCAGCTTGAGGCAGTCGGTGTCGATGCCCGTGTGGAGACGGAGGTGCTGGGATTCGAGTTCGGCGACTTCGAATCAGCCTGGGACATCCTGGCAGCCGTGACGACTGCCGCACTTGCGCCCGAGCGACGCGAGGAGGCGAAGGAGGCCGTGAGAGCCCTGATGTGGCCAGGCGGTGACGGACCGCGCCGCTTTCGCAACCTGACGCAGTTCATCGTCGGCACCCGACAGAGTCCAACAGGCAATGAGGGGCTGACCCGGCAGCCGTAACCTAGCCGACCAGCATCGAGAGCAGCGCCTTCTGGGTGTGCAGCCGGTTCTCGGCCTGATCGAAGACGACCGACGCCGGAGAATCGATGACCTCCGAGGTCACTTCCTCGCCCCGGTGGGCGGGCAGGCAGTGCATGAAGAGCGCGTGAGGCGCGGCGGCGGCCATGAGACCCGCGTTCACCTGGTAGGGCGCGAAGATCCGACGACGCTCGACGGCCTCCTTCTCTTCTCCCATCGACGTCCACACGTCGGTATACACCGCGTCCACGCCCGCCACCGCCCGGAGAGGGTCGTCGAAGCGCCGGACGTCGGCGCCAAACCTGGCCACGCGAGCCGAGTCCTCGATGACGCGATCAGGTAGCGCGTACCCGGCTGGTGACGCCACGTGGACGTTCACACCGAGCATGCATGCGGCGTGCGTCAAGGACGTCGCCACGTTGTTGCCGTCGCCGACGAACGCGATCGTGCGCCCGCGGCAATTGCCCCAGCGTTCACGCATCGTGAAGGCATCGGCAAGCGCCTGGCACGGGTGCTCCGTATCGGTGAGCGCATTGACGACGTGCAGGTTCCGTCCGGCCGCGGCCAGGGTCGCCGCCTTCTCCTGCGCGAACGTCCGGATGACCAGCACCGACACCCAGCGCTCCAGATTCCGGGCAATGTCCTCGAGCGGTTCCCGGATGCCCTCGGCGAACTGAGCCGGCAGATGAAGCGTGTCCCCCCCGAGCTCACGGACCGCGATCTCGAAGGTCGACCGTGTCCGCAGGGACGGCTTCTCGAAGAGCAGCGCCACGTGCAGCCCCGCCAGGACAGACGCGGACGGCGCCTGACGTCTCAAACGCCGGTCGGCCTTCATCTGCTCCGAGATCCTCAACAACCGTTCGAGCTCGACGGGGGGGAGATCGAGGATGGACAGGAAGTCCTTGGCGAAGCCCGGCGGCGCAGAGGAGCCCGTCATGTCCGGTAGGCTCCGTTGATCCGCACGTACTCGGCGCTGAGGTCGCAGGTCCAGATCGTGGCCTCGTGACGCCCGCCGGTTCCGAGGCTGACGTCGATGCGCACGTCCGTCCCCTTCAAATGTTCCTCCGCAAGCGGCGCAGCATCGTCATGGGGCAGGCCGTGCTCGAACAGGAGGACATCGCCGACGCGGACGGTGGTGCGCTGGACGTCGAACTGCACGCCGGACCGCCCGGCCGCCGCGACGATGCGCCCCCAGTTGGGGTCGGCGCCGTGGATAGCCGTTTTTACGAGCGGGGAGTTGGCAATCGTGCGGGCAACGCGGCGGGCATCATCGCTCGTCGCTGCATCGGTCACGTGGACGGCAACCAGCTTCGTGGCCCCCTCGCCGCCGCGGACGATGCCGAGCGCCAGCTCCTTCGACACGACGAGCAGGGCCTCGACGAACGCCGGATAGGCGTCCTCGTCGATGGCGACCCCGCTCGCACCCGAGGCCATCGCGAAGAGCGAGTCGTTGGTCGAGCACTCGCCATCGACCGTGATGGCGTTGAAGGTGTCGCGAGCCGACTCCTTCAGGGCCCGGTGTAGCAGGGCCGGCGGCACACGAGCGTCGGTCGTCAGGAACGCCAGCATGGTCGCCATGTTGGGCTCAATCATGCCGGACCCTTTTGCCGTGCCGCCCACGGTGAAGGGTCCACGCGCTGTGTGAACGGTGACCGCGTGCTCTTTGGCGAACGGGTCGGTCGTCATGATGGCGCGCGCGGTCTCGCTCCCCTTGCCACGGGCGAGCGCCGCTGCAGCGCCGGAGATCCCCGGAGAGACCTTGTTCATCTTCAGGTTGACGCCAATCACACCGGTCGATGCGACCAGGACGTGTTCGGGTCGGCACGAGAGCGCGGAGGCCAGGTCAGCCGCCATTCGCGCGGCATCGGACAATCCCTGATCGCCGGTGCAGGCGTTGGCGCAGCCGCTGTTGACGACGATCGCTCTGGCCATGCCGCCCGTCTGCGAGAGGTGCCGCTTCGAGACGAGCACGGGCGCGGCCTGCGCGAGGTTCGTGGTGAACAGACCCGCCGCCGGGACCGCCGCGTCAGCGGCGATGATGGCCAGGTCGAGCGTGCCGGCGGCCGCCTTGATTCCACAGTGCACCGCGGCGGACCGGAAGCCCTGGGGCGCCGTCACGCCACCGGGCGCCGGCGTAATGGTGAAGTCGCGGACGGTTGGCGCTTCAGGCATGGGTGGCCCGAGCGAGCTCGCGCACAGGGCGCGGGCGGAAGAGGGGAAGCAGTACCGCGTACTGGCCGCAGTGGCGGAACTGGGCGCACGAGCGGCAGTCGGTCTCGATCTTCTCGGGCAGCCACGTGTGCGGGACGATGGAAAAACCCATCCGGACGAAGTACTCCGGCGAGTGCGTGAACGCGCACAGCGTCTCGAAACCAGCGGCCACCGCCCGGCGCTCCAGCTCCTGCACCAGACGCCGGCAGATGCCGCGCGAGCGCGCCTGATCGACGACGACGAGCGAGCGGACCTCCGCGACCCGCCGGCTCAAGGGCGCCAGGTCGGCGCACGCCACGACGGCCGTCTGGTCGTACGCCACGACGAAGCGGTGCACGCGGCTTCGGATCTCGTCGCGGCTCCGAGGCAGCAGGTGTCCCTCTCTCACGTGGTCGGACACCAGTCGATGGATGGCGTCGGCATCGGAGTCACGCGCGGCGCGTATGGTGGGCTCGACACACGGCTCCTCCGTCTCCGATGGATCTGCCACGGCCGGATGCGACCGGAGGTCGAACGTCACGGGCGCCGCGTTCATGCGTGAACCTCGGTACCGACCTCGGCCAGCACGGCGTCGAGGATGTCGACGCCGGCGTCGATGTCCGCCGCCTCGATCGTCAGGGGCGGCAGCAGGCGGACCACTCTCTCGTTCGTGCGATTGACGAGCAGCCCGCGCTCGCGCGCGAGGTCGATGACGGGTGTCGCGTCGACACGAAGCTCCACGCCCCGCATCAGCCCGGCGCCGCGCACCTCGACGATGAGGGGATGCTTGAGGGCCATCGTCCGAAGCCTCTTCTCCAGGTGATCGCCGGCCGAGCGCACGTGGTCCAGCAGGCCGCACTCCATCAGTTGCTCGAGGAAGAACGCGGCTGCTCGCGTGGCCAGGAGGTTCCCTCCGTACGTGCTGCCGTGATCGCCCGGCGAGATCGTCTGAGCCACGCGCTCAGAAATCAGCGCCGCGCCCACCGGTACGCCGGACCCGAGCGCCTTGCCGACCGAGACGAGGTCGGGCTGCCAGCCGAGCGCCATGAAGTGGAACGGGTATCCCGTGCGTCCCAGTCCGGTCTGCACTTCGTCGGCGATGAGCAGCGTGCCCGTGCGGCGGCAGACCTCGACGATGGCATCGGAGAAGGCGCGGGGAAGCGGACGGACGCCGCCTTCGCCGCGAATCGGCTCGGCGATGACGGCAGCCGTGCGGTCGGTGACGGCCGCATGGAGCGCCTCGGGCGAGTCGGCGTTCACGAAGCTGACCGGCTCGATGAGCGGCATGAAGGGCACGCGGTAGTGCTCGTCATGGGTCACCGACAAGGCACCCATCGTGCGCCCCGCGAATCCCCCCTCGATGGCGACGAAGCCGGTGCGATCCTTGATGCCCTGTGTATGCCAGTACCGGCGCGCGAACTTCAGGCAGGCCTCGTTGGCCTCCGTGCCGCTGTTGCAGAAGAAGGCGCGCGACAGACCGGAGAGCGACGACAAGCGCGAGGCTGCCTCCGCCTGAAACGGATGGTAATAGAGGTTCGAGGTGTGGAGCAGCGTCGTGGCCTGGTCCGTGATCGCGGCCGCAAGGCCCGCATGGGCATGCCCGAGCGAGGCCACGCCGATTCCCGAGACGAAGTCCAGGTACTCGCGGCCGTCGACGTCGTAGAGGCGCGGTCCCTTGCCTCGCACGAACGCGACCGGCTGCCGCCGATACGTGTGGAGGACGTGCCGGGATTCACTCGCCTGAATGTCGTCGAAGGTCACTTTCATCGCACCACCTGTGTGCATGCTGTAAGACGCGCGGAGGCGTCGGCCAGCGTGCCGAGTCGGGTATTCCTGCCGTTGGCAATGACCACGTCGCCGACCCCTGCCTGAAGCGCCGCGCGGCAGGCCTGCAGCTTGGCCACCATGCCCTTGTTCGCCGTACCGGCCTTCACGAGGCGCGCCGCCTCCTGCGTGGTGAGCCGGTCGATCGTCTTTCCCTGATCGTCGAGCACGCCGGACGTGCCTCCCGCGATCACGAGCCGCCTGGCGCCGGTCGCGGCCGCCAGGTGGGACGCCAGCGTGTCGGCGTTCACGTTGAGCAGCCGGCCGTCCCGCGTGGCGCCCACGCACGCGACGATCGGCACGTAGCCGCGCGAGAGCAGATCGGTTAGCAGGCGCGGCGTCCCGTTGTTCACCGGTGCGCCAACCAGGCCCAGGTCGACTCGCTCGCCGGCGGCGCTGACAATCGGCGCCGCCCGTTTGACGGTGGCAACCGTCGCGTCGGCGCCGGTCAGCCCGACTGGCTGTGCGCCCGCGCGCCGCACGGCCGCAACCAGACGTGTGTTGATGGCCCCGGCCAGCACCGCCACCACGATCTCGAGCGTACGCGCGTCGGTCACGCGGAGCCCGTCCACCTGCTGCTTGGGAATGCCCGCCGCCTGAAGCGCCACGTCAATCTCACGGCCGCCGCCATGGACGACGACGAGCGATGCCCGTCTCGAAAGGCGTGCGATGGCCCTGGCGACGCGCCTCACGTCCTCCGGCTGCTCGAGCAGCTCACCGCCCAACTTCAGGACCATGACGGAAATGACGCCGGGTGTGATTTTCCGCCCGTGGCGACGGGGAATTCGACCCATCTTCCCTGTCGCCCGTTTACGAGTGCGCCGACCGGAAAACACACCCGGCGTCATAACAGCCCCGTGCGCTCGTCGAGGCCAAGCATGACGTTGAGGTTCTGGACGGCGGATCCCGCCGCGCCCTTGAGGAGGTTGTCGAGGACCGCCACCAGCACGATACGCCCGCGCTCCGGGTCGACCTTCCACCCGATGTCGCAGAAGTTGGTGTGCGCCACGTGCTTGATCTCCGGCAGCGCGCCGCCCGTGAGGCGGACAAACGGCGCCTCTGCGTACGCGGCCGTGAGCGCGTCCGCGACACGTGTCTCGGTGGCACCAGAGGCCAGCGTGCCGTAAATCGTCTCCAGGATGCCCCGATCGAGAGGGACCAGGTGCGGCACGAAGGTCACTGTAGTGCCGAGCTCCTGCTCGATCTCGGCGGCATGACGGTGCTGGAACACCGCATAGGCGGCGACGCTGCCGTGGTTCTCCGAGAAGTGCGTGCGCTCCGACGGCGTCTTCCCCGCGCCGGAGACGCCAGACTTGGCGTCGACGATCAAGGGACCGGTGAGCAGTCCCGCGCGATGAAGGGGCTCGATGGCCAGCAGTGCGGCCGTCGGGTAACAACCCGGGTTGGAGACGAGCCGTGCACGGCGGATGTCCGACTGCCGACCCTCGGTCATGCCGTAGACCGTGCCCTCGGGCAGGGCGGCCGTGCCCGGATACCACCGCTGCCGATCGGCGGCACTCCGGATCCGAAAGGCGCCGGAGAGGTCGATCACGCGGGCGCCGCGCTCGAGCAGTACGGGCGCCAGTTCGGCCGACGCCGCCTCGGGAAGCGCCAGGAAGACGACATCGGCATCCGTGACCAGCCGCTCGACGTCGAGCGGTTGAACCGCACCGTCCCAGATGCGCGCCAGCGCCGGGAGCGGCCGTGGCGTGCTGGTGGCGCCGGACGACATGGCCGCCGTCAGCGTGACGCGCGGATGTCGAGCCAGGATCCGAACCAGTTCCTGGCCGGCGTAGCCGGTAGCGCCGGCAATCGCCACCCGTGTCAGCCGGGGCACAGAGGCGTCGGAGCGGTCGGTCGCAAGAGGGGCCACGGCCATGATGTCTCCTGGATCTTCCAGGAAAGAATATTTATACATTTTGCTGTATAAATAGTCAAGCTTTGGGTTATGCTCTTCCAGAGTCCATGAAAGCGCGACGCCAGTCCGTGATTCTCGACGTCATCCGGCGGGAGCCGGTGCGCAGCCAGGAGCAGCTTCGCCGCTCGCTTCGCGCCTCGGGATTCGACGTCACGCAGGCGACGCTCTCGCGGGACATCCGGGAGCTCGGCCTGGTGAAGGGCGGCCCCCACGGCGCGTATCAGGCGCCGGCCAAGGCGGAGCCGAACGGCCACGCGGCGACCTCGATGCTGCAGCGCGCGCTGGTCTCGCAACTGCGACGCATCGACCGCGTTCAGCAGCTCGTGCTCCTGAGGACGGGGCTGGGACACGCGCAATCGCTCTGCGCCGCGCTCGATGGAGCGGAACTGCCCGATGTGGTCGGGACCCTCGCCGGAGAGGACACGATCCTGATCGTCTCGCCAGACGCCCGGCGCGCGCGCACGCTGGTCAAACGGCTCGAGGAGCTCTCTCGCGCATGACTCCCATCGTCCTGGCCTATTCGGGTGGCTTCAACTCGTCGATCGCCGCTTACCAGCTTGCGGAGACGTACGCGACCGATATCGTGACCGTGACGGTGGACGTGGGGCAGGGCCATGACCTCGGCGAGCTGCGCCGGCGCGCGACATCGTGCGGGGCGGTGCGCGCGCACGCAATCGACGCACGCGACGAGCTGGCGCGGGAGTTCCTGCAGGCCTCGCTCAGGCGGGACACGCTCGGCGCCGGGGGCTATCCGCGCATCGACGAGCTGCCGCGTCCGCTGATTGCCCGCAAACTGATCGAGATCGCGGGGATCGAGGGCGCGCGATCGGTTGCCCATGGCTCGTTCGACCGGGCGCTCGACGAGTGCATACGGGCGATCGATCCGGCAATGACGGTGCTGGCGCCGGCGCGCGAGTGGCACATGGGTGCCGCCGAGCTCGCCGAGTATGCCCGGACGCGCGGCATCGCTCCGAGGAATCCGGCCGAAGCGGCGTACCGCATCGATCGGAACCTCTGGGGGCGCATCGTGAGCTGGCAGGATGGGGACAAGCCGCCCGACGCGGTTCGACCACCCGACTCGGCATGGCCCGCCGAGCAGGCCCGCCTCGACATCCGCGTCGAGCAGGGCGTGCCGGTCTCGATCAACGGTGTGCCGATGTCTCCAGCGGAGCTGGTCGAGAGCCTCGCGCTCATCGCCGGGCGTCACGGCGTCGGTCGTCTGGAAGCGGGCGATCGCGGACGCCGCATCGTGTGCGATGCTCCCGCCGCCCTCGTCCTGCATACCGCGCTCGCGGCTGCAGGTGAGCGCGGCGGCGTCGTCAGTCTGGCGGTGCGGAACGGCCGGTACGACGTGCTGACGTCCTCGGAATCGGTGACCCACTCGTGA
>Ga0209640_10000591_pt1 | contig 28499 bp, 21 predicted proteins | sample RifCSP10_1_FD_184018 | JGI IMG/M metagenome (GOLD analysis project Ga0209640, IMG submission 184018) | Soil microbial communities from Rifle, Colorado - Rifle CSP2_sed 10_1 (SPAdes) (version 2) | ecosystem: Environmental > Terrestrial > Deep subsurface > Rock core/Sediment | place: Rifle... | reverse complement strand
GGTTCCAGTGGCCGGACAGCGCTGCGATGGCGCCCACGACCGCGTGACGCCAGCTCCGTGAGCTGGCGGATCCCCTCAGCCTTCTCGCGCGGTCAGGCGGTCCGAGTCGGCCACCTCCACGGGGATTCGCTCCGGCAACTCAACTGGCCTGTCTGGCGGCCTCTATTGAGCCGGCTTGAATGCGGCTTCCACCGCCTGATCCAAGCGTCCCGGCATTGCCAGGCCAGGGTACTTGGCGAGCACCTTCTCTTTCAGCTCCGCCGCCGTGCGCGACTGCGCCCTGAACATGTTGAAGTCGTTGATATACGTGCGCATCCACCGCGTCGCCCCCGGGTCGTTCGCCACGTCCGCACGCTTGTGGCCCGGCACCAGCACCGCGGGCTTGAGCGCGTCGATCTTGTCGAGTGTCGCAAACCACGGCGCGGGGTCCGCCGGCACGCCGAGGTACCACTGATTGAACACGATGTCGCCCGCGACGACGGCGCGGAGCGACGGGATCCAGACGAAGCTGTTGCCCGGGCCGTCGCCCATCACCTCGCCGGTGATCGGCATGGTTTCACCTTCGAGCGTCAGCGTCGGTGTGGCGAGCGCGTCCGGCACGATCGCCACCTCGGAGGGCAGCTCGTCCTTGTAGGTCGGGTACCAGAAGTTGCGGCGGGCTGGCCACGCAGTGGCGATCCGCTTGGCCACCTCGGGCAGCGCGACGTAGCGCGCGTTGGGGAACTCCTGTTTGATCACCGCCACGCCCAGGAAGTGATCCGGGTGCGCGTGCGTCGTGTAAACCATCGTCAGCTTCTTGCCGCTGGCCTTGATCATCGCCGCCACCTTGCGGGCGTCGCTCGCGAGAAACTGCGGGTCGATCAGCACCGCGTCGGTCGCGCCAGAGACGATGGTCGACGTCGTGGCGTAGCCGTAGTCGTTGGACGTGTACACCTGTAGTGACAGGGCCTGCGCCGCGGAGGCCGTTTCAGCGGCACTCCCAGGCAAGGAACTCGAACCCGCGGCGACCAGACCGAGCAGAGCGAGAGAGGTTGTCAGCTTCATGGTGGCCCAGATTCTAACCCGGAGAAAGCAACCGCTCCATCTCGGAGGTGAGATCGCGGCCTCGATGGTATCCACGAGTCGCGATCAGCTCGAGCGATTGTCGGGCCCGCGCGAGCTCGCCCGGCGAGCCGACGCGCAGCAGCGCTCGCAGGTCCGCGAGATCCTGCGGACGCTGCACGTCGTCGCGGGAGAGGACTTTCAGCGCGATCAGGTGCCCGGTTTTGGCGACGCGCATCCTCAACTGCGGCAGCAGCTCGATCGGCTCGGCATCGGCCACGACCTCCGGCTCGATTCCCGACGATGCGAATAAGAGGTCCACGACCGGCGCGTGTGGCTCGCTGGAGAGTGTGAGTCTGACGGTTGCGAGTCGTCCGCGGCCTCCTGCTCGATGACGGTTTCGATCCCGTAGCCCCGGGCTCGGAGGGTGCGAACGAGGGCTTCGGCCTCGGCATCGGTGGGCAGGGCGACCGCAAGGTCCGCGTCCCGGGTGAATCGGGGTTCGGTTCGAACCGAGACGGCCAAACCGCCAACGAGCGCGAACGGGGCATCCGCCCGCGTGAGTTCGACGGCGATCTGGCGCAGCGTGGCTTCGAGCGATGTCACCCGAATCTGCTCACGTCCACAGGCCGTCCCGGGCAGTCACCAGACTCCGCGCCCGGTCGCTCGTGGAGCCAGTCGTCGAGTCGCCGGTCAATTTCGTCCTCGTCTGCCTGCGGGTGCAGCCGCCGCAGGTTCTGGCGCATGAGGTCGAGGCCCGTGCTGAACAGGTCGAGCGTTGTCCGGAACGCGTCGTCGGCGGGCGGCATAGCGAATTGTAGCCCGCAACTTGGACCGTCGGTGCGTGCCAGGCGTTCGCGAGGCCGGCGGCGCTGGGCTCTCGACGCGGGGCCGAACGTCTACAGCACCATCTGATCGCGCCCGACAATGACCCGGCCGGCAAACGCCTTCCTGGCAGCAGCAATGTAGATTTCGTCGGGAAGGTTGCCGAGCGCGCCAGGGACCAGGTGATTGAGCACCAGGGTGGTCACACGCGCCTCGGCCGCCATGCGGCCGGCCTCTTCCACGGGTGTGTGGGTCTCGATGATGTGGCGCCAGACGCCCTCGGGATTGTCGGCGTACATGCCCCGCGCCACCATGCCTTCGAACGCCTTCCGCATGGCGGGCACGTCAATCGCTTCGCAGACGAAAAGGTCGGCTCCCCGGGCCAGCTCGACCAGTCCGCTCGAATAGCCCGTGTCGCCCGACAGCACGATCGAGCGACCGCGCGAATCGAACCTGTATGACAACGCGCGGTAAGGCATCCGGCGCTTCGACTCGGCTGGGAAGTGCGTGTTCTCCACGGCCCGTACCGTGACGCGTTCGTCCCGGTACACCTCGGCCGGCTTCGCTGTGGCCTCGAGGTCACGTCCGCGAAGCAAGTCCGCGGGCTTCACGCTGCGCGCCTCGTCCACGAGGCGAATCGATGCGTTGGCTTCGCCGAAGGCGAGCACGGCCGCCACCATCTGGCTGGTGCCGTGCGGACCGAAGACGGTCGTGGGTTCGATGCGTCCGTCGGTCCACTGACGCACGAGCAGCGCCGCCAGATCCGCCGTGTGGTCGTCGTGCAAGTGAGTCACGAACACGCGCGCGATCTGCCGATGATTCAGCCCCGCCTTGATAAGGGCGCCGAGCGTGCCATACCCGCAATCGACCAGATACGGCTGGCCATCGACGAGCACGGCGCTCGCGCTCTCGCCGCGTGTGGCGCTGTAATTCGGGCCGCCCTGCGTGCCGAGCAGCACGAGGCGCGTGCCCGTCGTGTCGGGCTGGCCGCGTCCCTGCGCCCTAATCGACTGGCTGAGGTCGCCCACCGACACCCTGGGCAGCAGGGCGCCGCCACCGGCGATCCCGGCAACACGTCTGATGGCTGCACGCCGGGTGAGCGTCATGGTGGTGTCAGCTTCCGTGGATCAGTGTGGTCAGCGCCGGCACCCGGCCGAGCAGGCGCTCGTAGACGCAGATCTGGCCACGGTGGTACTCCTCGTGCGCGATGCCGTGGCTCATCCACGAGAGGCGCGTGGCCGGCTCGCCGTTGAACTGGGTGATCTGCTGGAGCATCTGCACGTCGCCCGCCTTCCGGAACCTCGCCGTGCCGTCCTCTAGAGTGCGGCCGAGCAGCCCGATGAGTGTCTTCTTGTCCTGATGAGGGGCGAGGCCTCGGGCGTATTCCTTCAGGAACTTCGGATACGACTGGCGGGTGAAGTCGCCGTCGTGACGGGTCAGCTCGCCCGCCATGACTGTACCGGATTCGATGATGTGGCGGGCCAGGTCGGCGACCGTTCGCGCACCGGGCGCGGGACTGAAATCGAACGACTTGCCGGGAATGTTCCGGAGTTCGGCGATGACGCCGCTGCGCGCGAACCGCCAGAGGTCGAGGGCCTCGTCGAGGAGTGTCGTGGACATTCGCGGATCATACCGCGACACCGCGACGTCGCGACGACCGGTGTGTTGCTCGGGCACTGCCCACGTCGCGTCAACGCCGGTGGGCGCGTCCCCTCAGCACGCGAACGTCGAGCGAGAGTCATCGACGCGATGCCACCCTTGCCGACCCCTACGAAGCTGGTCGACTCGGGTGGCCCCGCAACCTCTACGCCGCAGATCTGTTACGCGACACCGAGACAATCGCCGCGCTGGCGACGGCGAACAGGATCGCGGAGAGAACGGCGTCAGCCATCGCCGCCGTCAGATTCTGGACGTTCGTCGTCGCGTAGATCGTGAGGTCGAAGCCGAGGAAGAAGAGCAGCCCCACCACGGCCCCCACCTTCACGGCTCCTCCCACGCTCGAGGTACGGCTCCAATCGAGTACGGCGGTCAGCGCGGCGCCCCAGGCCAACTGCCCGATCGCGAGAGCCACGAGGTTGAAGGGCTCCCGCGTGACGCCCGTCGCCGAGCCTGCGTTGGCCGCAAAAAAGCCGGCGAGGGCGATTCCGAAAACGAGGTACCCCACAAAGAACAGGACGAGCCCGCCAACCACCGTCCCGAGCACGTATCGTTGTGTCATCGTCGTTCCTCCGGGCGACACCATACTGCAAACCAGGGGAGCCCTCCAGAAGAATCTGTGGCCAACCGATCTCGTGGCGGCAAGAGATCAGTCGGCCGCCCTGTCCAGGATGGCCAACACCTCGCCGCGAACGACGAGCGTCACGAGGTGCCACCCATTGACTTGCGCCTGTCTCAGCTCGCCCTGAAGCGTTCCAGTCCGAGACGTCGCCAGCACCTGATAGCGCACCGCTGGTCCCGCTGCCGACGGTTTCTCCATGATGACCAGGAGCTCATTGTTGTTGGGGCTGAACACGGACGCGTTACGCTTGATGGTGATCGCTCGAGGCACGACGCGGTAGCCTCCCTGCGCCGCGTCGTTCAGCTCCCGCTCGAGCGTCGACGTGCGCTCGGTAGACACGAGACGGTACTGGTACCGCTCCGCGCTTGGCTCCAGAACAACGACGAGCTCGTTGAAGTCAGGACCTCCAGCAGCTGAAATCACGCGGTAGCTCCGACTTGCTGCGTCGTCGAGCTCCTTTGCGATGGTGCTGGTTCGAGTGGCTGCCAGGAGCAGAAGGTCACCCTCGGCCTGAGCGGCACCCTGAAGACCTGCAGTGGTCGGGATCGCCATCGCGAACGTCACTCCGAGAAGAAGGTGTGTTGGTGTCATCGTGCGACTCCTTTGTTGGTTAAGGTTAGTGGCGCGGGTCCGTCGACAGGGCCGTGGCGCTGGACGACACAGGCCGCCTCGCCGGCGGTCAGAGTTGTCGCCACTCCTCTTCGAATTCCTGTTCCGAGCGCGGCACACGGCGTTCATGATTCTGTCGGCCGACGTAGAAGCGCTCTTCGGAAAAGCGACGCTGGTTTCGCGCAACGAAGCTGGACATTCGTTCCATCCGTTCCGTCGACGGCGGATGCGACGTGAAGTAGGCGCCAACCAGGCCGCTCGCGGCACGGGCGACCTCGCCTACCGGCGTGCGCGCGCGGGCCGGCGGTTTCTCACCCGTGCGCGTACCGAATCGCGAGAAGACCGCGGCGCCGACCGACGGATCGTAGCCGGCCTGAGCCAGCATTCTGAGCCCCTGTGCATCGGCCTCAAGCTCCTGCTGCTTGGAATAGGCGCTCGTCACAAGCGACCGTCCGATGTCGAGCAGCAAGCTTGCCGGCATCGAGTCCAGGCCAAACTTCGCCAGCTTGAGTTGATACTGATATCGCTCGATGCAGTGGCGCAGATCGACGTGGGCGATCTCGTGCCCGAGGATGTGAGCCAGCTCGGCCTCTGACTCCACGAATTCCAGCAGGCCCGTGGTGACGAAGACATAGCCGCCCGGAAGCGCGAATGCGTTGACGTCGGTAGAGTCGATAGCCGTAAAGGTGTAAGTGATTGCTGTTCGCCGGGCATGGGGCGTGAGCCCGACCCCGACCGCGGCAACGTAGCGCGCCCAGTCCTGATTGCGGACCGACCATGTGGCCACCGCCTGAGCGACGCGTCCGCCAACCGCCATCTCCTGGTCGGCGGATACCCGGGTCACCTTGAGCCCGACTTGATCGACGTCTCTCACCACGCGGCCGAGCACGGCGAGCGGAGCGGAGAAGTCCACATCCGGATCCGACGTGCCCAGGGTTGCTAGGATGCCCCCGACCACCAACGGTCCAAGCACGAACAGGTACGCCCATCGACGCTTCATCACAGCCTCCACGTCGAGTTCAGATGTAGTTTTGCAGACGCTCGCGATAGCGGGCGTAGACCCACGAGGTGGCGACCATCAGCGCGCCCAGCACGATGAAAGAGAAGATACGGGCGAGCGCGTCCAGCTCACGAAAGTCGTAGGCGAAGAGCTTCACTGTGCAGACCGCCAGGAGCAGGAGCCCCAGGCGACGCAGCACGCGGTTCCTGCCGGCAAAGCCCACGCCGAGCAGTGCCGCGCCTTCGATGCCCCACGCCACGGTCAGCAGTCCGGATGAGGTCTGGTTGTAGATCACATCGGCCAGCAGGACGCTGGCAGCTACCGCGAACAGCGAGGCGGCGTGTCTGTCGATCCAGGACAACCACGTCCCTGGGTCCTCGGCGGCGGCGTGGTCCTTCGCCCGGTCTCCGTCAACCAGCAGGAAGTGTGCGGCGTAGAAGACGGCGATCACGATGGCGGCGAGAGTCAGCCGTTCGACCGTTGGCGCCAGACTCTCGGGTGCGTAGAAGCCGGTGGTCCAGCTTCGGACAAAGGTCAGCGCGGCAACGGCGTAGCCCTGCCGCCGAAGATCGTCGTGGTTCCAGCGAAGGCCGAGTACGAGGAGCACGAGCGACATCACAGACCAGCCGGCCACAGTGACCGTGCGCTCGAATTCGAATTCGAAGCCCAGGAGTAGTACGGCCAGCGTGGTGCCCGCCCACAGATAGAGGCGGGACAACGTGCGTTCCCCCGCGGACTCGGCGCCGAGGCGTTTGCACCAGCTCGACACGAAATACACGAGCGCAGTCGCCGGTACCATCGTCAAGACACGGTGCGAGAGGCCAAACGCCATCCCTGTGCTCGGCAGATTGGCCATCACGAGCCGCCCCATCATCAGCCACAGAGCCAGGTGGCCGTATGTGCGCAGGCTCGGCACCGAGAGCGTCGAGCCGAGGTCGAGCAGCACGATGGCCATCACGGCCCAGCCGATGGCGACGACGGGCGTTGGAAGAAGCTGCCAGCACAGGATGCCGGCGAGCGCCGTTCCAGCCAGGGCAGCCAGGTCGCGGATGCTGTGGCGCTCCGTCTCCGGGACCTGGTCGTCGGTCAGGCGAAGCGACCGGGTGAAGGCGAGCCAGAACAGAACTGTCGCCCCGCCGATGCCAGTGACCATCGAGATGGCCTGGACGGTTTCCGGGAACGCTTCGATGAGCAGTCGACCCGTGGCCAGCGCGGCAACGGCGTACGACTGACGCCTGAAATCAACAAAGCCCGTCCGCAGGCTCAGCTCGAAGAGGAGCGCGGCGACCACGAGCCAGCTCAATCCCAAGTACGCGGGTGGCGCAGCGACGCCGACTGCTACCACCGCGAACACCGTTCCGAACCACGACGTCACGCCCCGGAGCAGTCGGCTCTCGCTGTCGCCGATTGAGCCGGGCCGCGCGGTGGCGAGGCGCGCGAGCCAGGCGTAGGCGAGGACTGCATGCACCGCGGGCCGAGACCAGACCAGCGTTTCGAGGCTGTTGACGTCCTGGCTCAGCATCGCCACCAAACCTGCGCCGCCGACGAGGTACGCGTGGATTCTGAACTCGGGCAGCCGTCGCCAGACGCTGACCTCGAACAGCACGGCGGCGAGGAGAAACCAGCCCACGCCGAGGTACGGTGCTGGAGCCTCGAACGCGACGACGACCGCAAGGAGCGCAGTGGCGGCGGGACGGTAGGTCCATTCTGGTTCGATGGGGTTGCGTCGGCCCAGCAGGGCGCGGTTCAGGTAGAGCAGGGCAGCGGTCACGAGCGCCGTTGGTGTCCACCGGAGCACGTCCACCAAACCCGCTGAGACGTGCTCAGCGACCTGAAGGTCCACGAAGAGGGTCTTTGCGACAGGCAGCGCGAACGCGAGCGCAGCGAGCCAGCGCAGGTAGCTGTCGCCAAACCGGATCCCACAGAGGAAGAGCATCTCCGCGACGAGCAGGAACGCAATGTTCACCTGCGTGCCTGAAAACCGCAGCAGGATGGCCGGCACGAGAAGCACCACGGCAGCTGTGACCGACCAGCGGTAGCTGACGTCCGGGAGGTTCGTGTCGGAGGCCCCCCTGGCGGCAGGCGCCCGGAGCACGAGGGCCCGCACGATCGCGCTCGCCACATAGGCGGCGGCAGTGACGCCGTAGAAGACATACTCTCCCGCGGGGGGAACCGATTCCCAGCCGACGAGTGACACACCGACAAACGCGCAGGCATTGAGCGGCATGATCGCGGGGCTCGCTGTCCGCGCCCGTCGCAGCGTGAGTACGTCGAACGACTCGAACAGCAGCCAGTAGATCCCGAGCACCGCCTGTTCCCGGACGAGGCTCAGCTGCCCGACGTCGGTCCCCGTTCGCGCGACTAGGTAGGTCCCGTAAGTCGTCACGAGGCCAACGATGGCCATCCCCGTCCACCCGGATCGATGCGCGACCCAGAGCAGCGAGGCCGCCAGCGGAATCGTGGCGGCAACCGAGAAGTCCGTCGCTGGCGCAATGGCCAACGTGGCGAACCCAATGAAGTAGGCGAGCCCGGTGACAACCTGGGACTGGTAGCGAAGCGAGTGCCCGATCATGCAGGTGGCCACGCCCGCCAGAGCCAGAGTCGCCAGGACCGGGTTGTCGATGATGCGGGCCGCTTCGAGGCCGTGCATCGCGTAGGTTGTGAAGTACGTGCCGGCCCATCCGCCGCCGATGAGGCCGCGCCCGAACATGACGAACTGAGGCTTGCGCTCGAAAACCACGCCGACCAGCAGAAGGCCGAGGCTTACGCCGAGGCCCACTGCCACGCGGCCGGCCGGGCCAAGCTGCGTCAGGGAGTATCCCAGGAACAGCGAGATGCCGACGATCAGCACGAGCACACCGAGTTTGTTGAGCCAGCTGCCGCCGACGATGGCTTCCCATTCCTCCCGCTGCAGGTTCTGACGGAGGCGCCCGAGTTGCTGCTCGACGAGCGTCGGCTGCTGGGGCACTGGCGAGGCGATCCGAGCCATGGCTGGCGTGACCACCGCAGTCCGCCCCTGGGCCTCGGCGGCTGCTGCGAGGCGTGGGTGCGCCACGCTTTCAGGAGCGATCATCACGGGCGGAGGAGGCGCACTCGCCGCCGCTAGTGCCGCTGGTGGCGCGGCGGGCATGGGTGGGGGGTCGGGTGCAGGGCGGGCCGTCATCACGGGAGTGACCGGCGACAATATCGGTGCTGGCACTGCCGGCGCGATCGGCTGGGCTGTCACGGCGGGGGCCGGCGCCGCGGGAGAGGTCGGCCGAGGTGGCTCGATGGGCGTCGGCGCTCCCTGCAGGAGCAGCTGCGCTGCCTCCAGGCGTGTGACACGGTCACTCAGCTTGGCCGCACGCTCCGAGAAGAGCTCCGCTTTGACCGCATCAGCCGTGCGGGAGTCCTCCAGCTCGCGGATACGCCGGTTGAACGCCTCCAGTCGCGATGAGAGTGAGGTGGCCCTCCAAACGATCACAATCAGGATCACCGTGAGGAGCAGTATCGTCATGGCTGTGGCCTCTCCCTGTTCTACAGAGCGGACCGACGAAGGTTACAGACTGCCAACGAGCTCCAGCGCCCGTGCTCGAACGCCCTTGAGATCGACCTTGCCGGTGCCGAGCTGGGGGATGGCGTCGATGCAGTACAGGTTCTCCCGCTTGGGGATCCACAACTTCGGCAGGCTCGACTCGCCCAGCCGCTGCCACAGCACGTCGGCCGGCACGTCGTGCCGCGTGTAGAAGGCCACGAGCCGCTCGCCTCTGCTTTCGTCGGGCACGGCCACGACAACGCAGCCTGGATCTCCGAGCGCCTCGGCGATGGCTTCTTCAATCTTCAGGTGCGGGACCATCTCTCCCGCGATCTTGCTGAAGCGGGAGAGCCGGTCCGTCAACCGAATGAATCCCTCGTCATCGATGGTGGCGATATCGCCAGTCACGTACCACCCGTTTCGAAACACCTCGCGCGTCTTCTCCGGCGCGTTCAGGTAGCCGAGCATGCGGTTCGGGCCTCGCACGAGCAGGAGCCCCTCCGCGCCCGTCTTGATCGGTTCGCCCGTCTCGACGTCCACGACCTTGACCGCCACACCAGGAATCGGATGGCCAACCGTACCGACCTTGGTGCCCTTCTGGCCCTCAGGCGCATAGTCCGGCACGTTGACCGAGATGACGGGCGCCATCTCCGTGGCGCCGTAGCCTTCGAGCAGTTCCACGCCGTACTTCTCCTTGAACGCCGTGGCGATCGGCTCCCGCAGCTTCTCGGCGCCAACCAGCGCCAGGCGCACCGTGGCGAACTGATCGGCGGTGCACTTCCGCGCGTACGCCGAGTAGAAGGTTGGTGTACTCAGAAGAATCGTGGCGCGGTGCTTCTGCACCAGGTCGCCGATCGTGCCCGCGTCCATGGGATTGACGTGGAAGACAGCACCAAAGCCGTTGACGAGCGGGAACCACAGGCAGCCAGTGAAGCCGAACGAGTGGAACAGCGGCAGCGCGCCCAGGATGCGGTCACTGCGCGCGACCCAGAACACCTGCGCCAGGCCCTCGACGTTGGCGAGGACGTTGCGGTGCGACAGCATCACGCCCTTTGGGACGCCGGTGCTGCCACTCGAGAAGATCACGGTTGCCAGGTCGTCCGACGCCCCGCGCCCGGTCGCGAAGATCCACTCGAGCACGCGGACCGGCACGAGCAGCGCGAGCACCCACGTCCACTTGGCCCGAGCCGGCGAAATCTCCTTCAGGAGGTCTTCGATGAAGCACGCGCCGGGAGGGGCCTCCAGCTTGGCTTTCGCCAGGAAGATCCGGGACGTCACGACCGTCTTGATTCCGCATTGGTCGATGGCCGACGCCACGGCGTCAGGCCCCGACGTGAAGTTCAGATTGACCGGGACTTTGCCGGCAGCGAGCGTCGCGATGTTCGTCAGCGCACCCCCGACCGACGCGGGCAGCATGACGCCGATCATGTGCTCGTCGCCAGTCCGCAGGCGGACGTGCCGACTGAGAAGCAAGCTGGCGGCCAGCGCACGGCCGTACGTCAACTGCCGACCGGACGAGTCGGCCATCGCAAACGAGAAGAAATTCTGTCGCGCCGTCTTGAAGAAACGCCGATGCAGCAGATCCGTCCCGTGGATCCGATGGCCCGCACTGTCGGCGCCGAGCTCGAGGATCGCCTCCCGGACCTCCGCGGCGCTGGCGCTCGACGGCAGCGGCGGTCCGAACGTCACCGTCACGGGATAGGGTATCTGCGACGGCCGCTTCCAGAAGAAGCGCCCCTGCTTGAAGCTGAAGACACTGCCCCAGACCCGATCCAGGTGCACGGGGATGACGGGCACGTCGAGCCCGTCGACGATGCGCTCGAAGCCACGCTTGAAGGGCAGAAGATTGCCCGTGCGGCTGATGGCGCCTTCCGCGAAGATGCAGACGACGTGTCCCTGTTCGAGTTCCTGGCGGGCGCGCGCGAGCGATTCCAGCATGTCTCTGCGGCTTCCGGCGGCCACGGGAATGGCGTTCATCTTGCGCAGCAGCCAATGAACGGCCGGCAGCTCGTAGTACGGCCGGTAGACCATGAACCTGATGAAGCGCTGCACGCAGGCGCCGACGAGGAAGCCATCGATGTGAGAGAGGTGGTTGCACACGAGCAGGGCAGGCCCGCGGAAGGGCACGTGCTCCTGACCGATGATGCGGATGCGATAGAAGGTGTGCGTGAGCAGCCACAGCGAGAACCGGATGAGGAAGTCGGGAAGAATACTCAGCACGTAGGCGTTGGCGGCGATGGTCACCAGGCCGAACGTGAAGATGATCTGGGAGGGCGACAGCGTGAGCCACTCGTGGAGTCCCCACAACGCTGCCGACGCCAGTAGAATTCCGACGTTGTTGAGGAAGTTATTGGTCGCGATGAGTTGACCGCGTTCGGCGGCCCCAGAACGCTGCTGCAGGATCGCATTGAGCGGCACGATGAAGAGCCCGCCCGAGAACCCGAGAAGGGTGAGAGACGCCGACACCCAGCCGAACGTCTCGCTTCCCGCGAGGACGAAGGATGAGAGCCCTATGCCGATCGAGCCAATCGGAACGAGGCCGAGTTCCACCTTGTCGCCGGACAATCGGCCGGCAGCCATGCTCCCTACGCCGATCCCGATCGCGAGAAACGCCCCGAGCACCCCGACCCACCGGTCGTCGAGCTGCATGACTTCGGTGCCCAGCAAGATGATCACCATCTGCAGCAGCGCGCCAAGGAACCAGAAGTACGACATGCCGACGACCGTCAGCCAGAGCGAGCGGTCCCGCCGGAGCCGCGTGATGCCAGCGGCGATCTCACCCCACGGGTTCCAGTTGAGGCGCGCGGTGGTCCCGGCAGGGGCCACGCGCGGAATCCCCAGGCTCGTGATCGTGCCGAGCGCGGCGACGCCGACGAGCACCAGGCCGACGAGCGTCAACTGGTGTCGCCACGCGCCGAACATGACACCGCCGATGGAGGTGCCCAGGATGATCGCGACGAACGTGCTCATCTCGAGCAGGCCGTTGGCCCGGGAGAGGTCTTTGTCACCGAGCATTTCGGGGACGATGCCGTACTTGGCCGGGCTGAAGAACGTCGACTGCAGTGCCATCAGGAAGAGCACTCCGAGCAGCGCATTCATTCCGCCGGAGCCGAGGGCCAGAACAGCCAGGCCCATGACCAGAATCTCGAAGACCTTGGTGGCGACGAGGATGGTGCGTTTACTGGTGCGGTCGGCGACGTAGCCGGCATAACCGGAGAAGAAAAAGAAGGGCAGGATGAACACCGCCGAGATCGACGAGAGGTAGGCGCCGCCCGACCCGACCGCGGCCGACACGGCGATGAGCGAGACGATGATCCGGAAGAGGTTGTCGTTGAGGGCGCCCAGGAACTGCGTCCAGAGAAAGGGCTGAAGCCCTTTCGTGCCCAGAATGTCCCGGTAGCTGCCGTGTGGCATGACGTGGTCTCCGTGCGGGCGACGGCGCGCTGGGATTCCCATCTCACCGACTTCTAAAGCGACGTCGAGGAAAAGGTAACGATCCTTGGCTACCGACTGAGCGTGGCGACCAGATGCGCGATTTCGTCTTCGATGTCCGCGTCGTCGGAGACGGTTGCGCCGATTTCCTCACGCAGTACTTCTCGGTATCGACGGCGAAGGCGGTGGACGGTGACCTTGACGGCACCCTCGGTGGTTCCGAGGGTCCGCGCCGCGTCGGCATAACTGCCATCGCTCTTGTCCCCTTCCACGTACCCTTTGAGGCGCTCGAACAGGGTGTGCTTGCCGGATCTGACGCACTCGTCGCGGAGGGTCGCCGTGGCTCGCTCGAGGACGCCAAGCGCCCACTGGCGCTCGAATATCCGTTCCGGCGTCAAGGTGTCGAGAGGATGGGACAGATAGATACCCTCGGCGGTCTCGACTTCGATTGGGACGAGCACCATGCCGCCGCCGCGTTTCTGCGCCCGCTCGCGATCCCAGTCGTTGGCGAGAAAGTGGGTGAATGACGCCAGCAGGAACGAGCGGAATCTGCCCCTCTGGGGATCGGCAGCCTTCAGCGAGCGGCTTTCAATGAGGCGGGCAAAGAACGACTGTGTGACGTCCTGCGCCTGTTCGACTGGGTAGCCGCGCTGGCGCGCAAAGCTGTACAGCGGGGGCCAATACCGGGTGCACAGTTCCTCCAACGCGTCACGGGAAGCGGCGCCCGAGTCGCGCGCTGCCGTCATGACGACGGTCCACCTGGTTGTGGCGAATCGACGGTTATGAGGAGGGGGCATCGGTGGCCAGCGCGCGTTCAATCTGGTCGATGAGCTCGCGGCCGCTCGTGGGGCGGTCGAGTGGATCGACCGACAAGGCTCTGGCGAAAACTGGCCGGCAGGCCGGCGGCAGGCGATCGAGCTGCGGCGCGCCGACCGGTCTGCGGTCGAACGGGCGGCGCCCGGCAATCATCTCGCACGCCATGACGGCCAGCGCCCAGAGGTCCCAGTCGGGCGAGGCGTCGCCGCCACCGAGGTGCTCGGGCGCCATGTACTCCGGCGTACCTGCAACCGAGCCTGGCTGGGTAAGAAGTGTTCCACTGGTTGCTGACAGGGCTTTGGCCAGGCCGAAGTCTAGCACCTTGGCTGTCTCGCCGTGCTCGTCCTGACGCAGGAAGATGTTTTCTGGCTTGAGGTCGCGATGAATCAGCTGTCGTGCGTGTGCCTCGTCGATCGCGGCCGATACGCCGCGGAGAATCTGCAGGGTCCGGTCCGAACTCAGCCGTCCCACGCGATTGAGTTCGTCGCGAAGGGTGCGCCCCTCCAGCAGCTCCATGACCAGGAATGCCCGGCCATCGGACGTGACTCCGATGTCGTACACCGACACTGCGTTGGGATGCGTGAGAGAAGCTGCGAAGCGCGCCTCTAGCTGAAAGCGGGACGCAGCCGAGGCGTCGACGAGATCTTCACGTAGAACCTTGATCGCCACCGGCCGGCTCAGTGCGCGGTCGGTCGCCAGGTACACCGCGCCCATGCCACCGCGTCCGATCCGGCGTTCCAGTGAAAAGCGCTTCTCGAGGACGCGCGGCAAGCGCACGTGCGCCAGCGTGGATCCGTCGTCGGCGCAGCGTCTGGTGCCGGCATCGAAACATCGTCCGCAGGCGGGGCACTCCTCGAGAGCGTCATTGGCAGACATGCCCGCCGCGTCTCTCTCGAGCAGGAGCGCCACTCCGTAGCCGATGGTCATCAGGAGGTGTTCGTCCTCCTCGCTGTATGGTTCCTCTGATCGCCGTGGCCCGAGCACGAACAGCGCTTCGGTGGCGCTCGTGCCGAATCGGACCGGCACCAACATTTCGGCGCCGTGTCGGTCGAGCCAATCCTGGTCTTCCCGTGGCAACTGCCCGAGCAGCCACATCCCTCCGCTGCTCGACGCTTGCACTGGCCGGCAGAGTGGCCGCAGCAGCGCCACGATCGCGCTGGCTCCATCAAGCGCTTCCTGAGCGAGGCTTGGAGGCGCGGATGCGGCAACCTCGAAGCGCGGTGAAGGGGGGGTCCTGGTCAGCAGCACCACTCGTTCTGGATGCAAGGCTGCCTCGATCGTGGTCACGATCTGCCTCGCCGTGGCACCGAGATCTGGCGCGCGGCGAACATCTTCGGCGATCGAACGCAGCAGGATCTGAGCGTCGTAGCGCTCTCGGAAGAACCGCCGGTCGAGCTGCTCGAGCCAGTGCTGCCGCCGTGCTCGAGCCACGAGCGCGAGGCCGGCCAACCCGGCATAGACCCACCCGCGGGTGCGGAGCATTCCTTCGAACGCGATGTCCCGATTCAGGTAGAGGTCGGCCAGAAACGCCGACGCGGCGACCGGCACCGTCGAGGCGAGCACGCCCCTGGCGAGTGCATATTGCAGGCTCCGCCGGAGGATGAAGCTGACATCGAACAGCCGATGTCGAAGGACGGCGTAGGCAAACGACGACGGCAGGGCCAGCCCCAAAATCGTGGCGACTGCGATCAGTGGGGAAGCGAACACGGTTGAACCGAGGACCGCCGCCGGCTGGTTGTAGGCAATGACGCCGGGTACTACCCCCAGTATCCCGACGAGCGAGCCGACTGTGAGCATTCGCACGCGCCGCTTGGTGGTGGGATCGGTGACGCGCCGGTAGCCGGCGACCAGCATCGCGCCCGCACCGATGGCGTAGGAGGTGGCGACGGCCGTCGCTGCGATCGTCACATCCTGCGAGGATGGCGAGGAGTGCGGCCAATAGACGGCTGCGACGGCAGGCCGAAGTTGCGCGAACACCGTCACGGCGGCTGGCGACCACATGATGGCCCACAGCGCGGGTGACCGCACGAACGAGAAGGGGAAGCTCGCGAAGAAGGTGAGAAGAATGGGTGCAGCTGCCAAGCTGCTCGCGAAGGGGAGCCAGAGCGGAAGACCGGCCCAGTCGGGTAGCGCGCGCCAGTGCGCCGCCAGGCCGTACGGCCACGCGAAGGAGTAAACCGATATGGTCGCCAGGAGCCACGCGCCAACACGGACCACCGTTACGGCGGGACGTGCGAAGGCGACAACGAGGGCCACGAGCAGCGTGACACACTGCACGGCGCGTGCGGTGGCCAACGTTGCGCCAGCAGGGGTGAGCCAGAACCTGGCCGGGGCGGGCCGAACGACCAGTCCGATTCCCAGGCGCTCGCTGCCTCTGGCAACCTCCAGCGCCAGCGTCTGCCCACTTTGGATGTTTCCTCCAACGATCTGCCAGTCCACGCGCCTCGCGATCGGAAGACCGTTGGCCTCGAGCACGCGGTCGCGGGGCTGCAGACCGGCGCGAGCGGCCGGCGAGTTGGGCGCGACGCTGCTGACCGTCAGCCCAGACTCATCAAACGTGTATTCGAACCCGATCGATTCCGGGCGGCCGAGGTCGGACCAGACCAACAGCGCGAAATAGCCAAGGAAGGCCCCTGCTGCCAGGAGCAGCCACCAGGGGGGAATCGTCCGTCCAGCCGTGCGGCGTTGGTGTGAAGAAGATGAGCGCATCGGGATGGCGTGAGTTGGTCCAGCGACAGTCGTTGGGAGTGTGAGGATCAGGAATCACTCGTCCAGGCGGCTCTGCAACCCCCGCAGCTCTGCCATCAGTTCGAGCACAGATCGTTCGACCTCTGCGATCGCGGCGGCGGTCGTCGCCACATCGCCCGTGCGTGCGAGCTGCTCCAGGTGGCGCGCGCTCTGGTAGGCCTGGCCCTGCGAGAACAGTCCAGCAGATCCCTTGATGGCGTGCGCTGCCGTCGCGAGCGCTGTGGCGTCTTGTCCGCGGGCAGCGTCACCGAGGCGGGTGATCATGGCCGGTGCGTCCTCGAGGAACACATCGACCACTTCCTTGACGAGCTCAGGCCGACCGCCGAAGTTGGCAAGCAGAGCGGCCTGGTTCACGGTGTCCGACGCAGGAGGCGCTGGCGCCCGGGCCGCGCCAGTCGGTGGGCCGGTCGGCCCAACCAGCGCGTCGATCGTGGCGAACAGGTCGTCCGGTCGCAGAGGCTTGGACACGTAGCCGTCCATCCCAGCGGCCAGGCACTGCTCGCGGTCACCAGCCATGGCGTGGGCCGTCAACGCGACGATCGGCGTGTGCCGGCCCTCTGAGCCCTCCCGCTCGCGGATGGCCGCGGTGGCCTCGAGCCCGTTCATCTCGGGCATCTGCACGTCCATGAGGATCACGTCGAATGACTGCCTGGCGGCTCGATCCACCGCCCTGCGTCCGTCGCCCACCATCGACACGCGGTGACCGCGCTGTCTCAGCAGGGCTGCAATCAGTTTCTGGTTCGTCTGGTTGTCTTCCGCCACGAGCACTCGCAGAGCGCGGGTGGGCGAGGGACGCGGCCGACGCGCTCCGTGCGTGCCCGCGCGGCTACCTTCCCCGGGGCGCGCGAAGGCGGTCACGATCGCGTCGAGCAGGTCCGACTGCTTGACGGGTTTGGTCAACCGTGCCGTAAAGAGTCCCGGTGCGCGTTTGCGCAGCGCGAACGATCCAGCTGAGGTCAGCAGAATCACTTTCACCGCACTGAGCCGCGCGTCGTCTGCAATGCGCTGCGCCAACATGAACCCGTCGACGTCGGGCATCAGCGCGTCGGTCAGCACCAGGTGAAAGGGCTGACCCCGCCCCTCGGCCTCGTGCAGGGATGCGAGCGCCGCCGCCGCACTGTCGACCGCCGAGGCGTGCAGCTGCCAGCTGGCCAGCACTTCGGACAGAATGAGCCGATTGGTGGCGTTGTCGTCGACGACGAGCACGCGGAGGTCGCGCAGGTTGTCGGCCGAGGGAGAGATGGTGTCGGTGGCGCCCCGATGGACTCCGAACGTGGCCACGAAGTGAAAGCGGCTGCCCCTGCCGGGCTCGCTGTCGAGCCAGAGGCGACCGTCCATCAGCTCGACCAACTGTGCGGAAATTGTCAGGCCAAGGCCCGTGCCGCCGTACCGGCGCGTGGTGGACGCATCGGCTTGCACGAAGGCGCCGAAGATTTCCCACTGCTTGTTCTGAGCGATGCCGATACCGGTGTCCCTCACCATGAATCGCAAGGTCACTTCATCGTCGGCCGCGTGGTCAATTGTCACGTCGACGACCACTTCACCAGCGCCTGTGAACTTGACGGCGTTTCCCACCAGGTTGAGGATGATCTGCCGCAGGCGCCCGGCGTCGCCGATGAGCGCGTCGGGCACGTCGGGCGCGATGCGGCACGCCAGTTCGAGGCCTTTCTGGTCCGCACGCGGCGCAAGCAGCTTGACCGCGTCTTCGACCGTGTCCCGGAAGCGGAACGGCGCTCGCTCGAGTGTCAGGCGCTGTGCGTCCATCTTCGACACGTCGAGGATGTCGTTGATGATGGTCAGGAGCGACTCGGCGGACTCTCTGGTCGTGCGTACGTATTCCCGCTGCTGGGGGGTCAGCCTCGTCTGCAGCGTCAGGTCGGTCATGCCGATGATGGCGTTCATCGGCGTCCGAATCTCGTGGCTCATGTTGGCCAGGAACTCGCCTTTGGCTGTCGTCGCCTGCTCGGCGCGTTCACGCGCCACCTCGAGCTGACCGACGAGTTCGGCGAGGCGCGCGGCGTTCTGTTCCTGTTCGCGCTTGGCGCGTTCCATCTCGCGCGCGTATCCGCGCAGCGCGTCTTCGGCCGACTTGCGATCGGTGATGTCGCGCGCGGCCGCGTAGACGAGTCCCTGCTTGGCGAGCGGCGCCGCCGTCCACTGCAGCCACTTGTAGGCCCCGTCCTTCGCCCGGAAGCGATTCTCGAAGTCGACGAGGCGCTCACCGGTCGCGAGCGCCGACAGGGCGTCACGCGTAGCGGCCCGGTCCTCCGGGTGCACGAAGTCCATGTACGGTGACGCGCGCAGCTCGTCGTCCGAGAAGCCCAGCACGGTCTGCCACGCCGGGTTGAGACGCACGAAATACCCGTCGAAGCTGGCGACGCAGAACAGATCCAACGACAGACTGAAGAACCGAGCGAGCTCTTCTCCAGCCCATTTCCGCTCGACGTGCAGGGCGATCTGGCTGCACATGGTCGTCATCATCGCCAGCAACGCGGACGTGGGCTGAAGGATGTCGTGGCTGAAGAATTCCATCACCCCCAGGACGCTCGAGCCCCGAAGGATCGGCAACGCGAACGCCGCATGGAGACCGGCGCGTTCGGCGACGGGCGCGCGTGGGAAGTTGGCGTCGCGCGTCACGTCCGGGATCCAGGCCGGCTCGTGGCTCGACCAGACGCGGCCGGGCAGGCCGACTCCGGGCGGGAAGGTGGACTGTTTCGTGACGGAGGTGAACTCTTCGAGTGAGGGCGCGGGTCCCTGCCAGGTGCCGACGCAGCACAGGGCGTTCCGCGCGCGGTCGACTTCCCAGATGGCGCCGTACTGCCAACCCAAGGCTTCGCACACAGCCTTGAGCATGCGGGGCGCGGCGTCCGCCAGCGTCTCGCACTCCGCCAGTGCGCGCGCGGTTTCGTAGAGCACCAGCTGCTGCGGGTCTACTAAACCGCCCCTGTCGTCGTTTGTGGCCGGACGCTCCTCCACGAGTTCACCTCACGTTCTGGCCGTGGTCAGCATTACACTACGGGCGTCGCACTCTTGTGCGGAAAATGATGGCCGCCAAACCCGCCGCCAGTCGCCGCATCCTGCTCGTAGACGATGACCGCGGACTTCGCCACGCGTTATCGGCGCTGCTGACGGCAGCCGGCCACGTCGTTCAGTCGGCTGGAGACGGCCCAGAGGCGCTAGCGATGCTCGATGCCAGCCCGTTCGACATCGCGCTGGTGGACATCGGCCTTCCGAGCATGAGCGGGCTCGACGTGCTGGCCCGTGCCCGCGCCCTCGCCGATCCCCCGCTCGTGGTCGTCATGACGGCAGACGATGCCTCCGAGACCATGCTCGAGGCGGTGCGGCGGCAGGCGTACCGGTACCTGCGGAAGCCGTTCCCGCCGAATGCGATCGTGGAGCTCGTCAACGAGGCGGTGGCGGCGGCGTCTGCAGCGGCTCTGTCGATTGAGGTCGTGTCGGCCAAGCCCGAGTGGCTCGAGATTGTCGCGCCTTGCACGCTCGAGATGGCCGATCGCCTCCAGTCGTTCGTCATGCACCTCGAGGCCGACCTGCCGGAGCCCGTGCGCGAGTCGGTGGCCCAGGCGTTTCGCGAGCTTCTGACCAACGCCATCGAGTGGGGGGGCAAACTCGATCCGAACCGGAAGGTCCGGATCTCGTTCGTTCGCGCCAAGCGGATGCTGTTGTACCGCATCGCGGACCCTGGCGAGGGGTTCGACATCGACCGTCTGCGCCACGCCGCCATTTCAAACCCCGAGGACGATCCCATCCGGCACGTCGCCGTGCGCGAGGAGAACGGGCTGCGGCCCGGCGGCTTCGGCCTGGCGATGACCCGGTCGCTGGTCGACGAGCTGATCTACAACGAAGCGCGAAACGAAGTGATCTTCGTCAAGTACCTCGACTGAGTCCATGAAGGTCCCATATCAAACGACTCCCGAAGGTCCGTTGTGTTGACGCAGCGCGGCGGGTCCTGTCGCCGGGTCTCCCCATCCGTCCTCGGCGCCAAGAACACGCGTCACGAGGGAGGCGCCTGCGCGGCGGATGGGGAGGCCCCTCCCGGCGCCACCCGCCCGCGGCTGGCTTCGCCTCCAACACAACGGCCCTTCCGGAGTAAGGTTGTGCTGCAAGCGCTCGGAGTTCTTCTTGCGAGCGCACCTGGCGCCTGGGCTCAGACCCCGGACGGCGCCGAGATTTTTCAACGCGCGTGCGCCACCTGTCACACGGGCGCCCCCGACTCGCGCGCTCCGAGTGCGGACTCGCTCCGCTCCCGCACACCCGAGGCCATCGTCACCAGTCTGATGACCGGCGCGATGCGCCCGCAGGGCTCGCGGCTCGGCGGGGCCGAGCGGCGCGCGGTGGCCGAGTTCCTCACTGGCAAGGCCGTGGGAGGCGACGTGACCGGCGCGCTGACGGGTCGGTGCACGGCGCCGGCGCCGCTGGACGATCCGAGTGCGGGGTCCCAGTGGAACGGGTGGAGCCCGACAACCGCCAACACGCGCTTTCAGCCGGCCGGGCAGGCAGGCCTGACCGCGTCGGACCTGCCTCGACTCAGGCTCAAATGGGCGTTCGGTTTTCCTGATGCGTCGGTCACGTGGGCGCAGCCGACTGTCAGCTCGGGTCGAGTCTTCGTCGGCAGTCAGAACGGTATGGTGTATTCGCTCGACGCGAAGACCGGCTGCATCCGCTGGACCTTTGGCGCCTCGGGCGGAGTGCGCACGGCGATCACGGTGGGACAGGGCGACGCAACGGCTCGTCGCTTGGCGTATTTCGGGGACACTGCGGCGAACGCCTACGGCCTGGATGCCGAAACGGGACGGCACGTGTGGATCCGCAAGGTGGACGACCACCCCTCGGCGCGGATCACGGGATCGCCCACGCTGCACGAGGGCCGACTCTACGTGCCCGTCGCGTCGTACGAAGAGGCGCAGGGCGCCGACGCGCAGTATCCCTGCTGCACGTTCCGTGGCAGCGTCGTCGCGCTCGACGCCAGCACTGGCGCGGTCGTCTGGAAGACCTACATGATTACCGATGCGCCCATGCAACGAGGCACGAGCGCTGCGGGCGTGCCGCTCTGGGGACCAGCAGGGTCGGGCGTCTGGTCGGCGCCGACCGTTGATCCCGTGCGCGGCGCGCTGTACGTGGCGACCGGCAATGCCTATAGCGCTCCCGCCGCGGCAACGAGCGACGCGGTCGTGGCCCTGGATCTGGCGACTGGCGCCATCCGGTGGGTGCGTCAGGTAACGCCGAATGATGTCTACGTCAACAGCTGCAAGCCGGGGAATGCCAACTGTCCCGACGTGGTCGGTCCAGACTACGACTTCGGCAGTCCCCCTGTCCTGGCCCGTGCGGGCGGCCGGGACGTGCTGGTCATCGGGCAGAAGTCCGGGATCGCCTTCGCGATGGATCCCGACAAGAGCGGTGACGTGCTGTGGCAATACCGTGCCGGACGGGGGAGCACGCTCGGCGGCATCGAGTGGGGCGCCGCCGTGGACGGGGACCACGCGTACTTCGCCGTCTCCGACATGCTGACGTCTCAGCCAGGAGGGATGCACGCCGTCGATATCGCCACCGGCGCTCGCGCGTGGTTCACGCCGCCGCCGTCGCCGGTCTGCGGAAGCGGCCCCGGGTGCAGCGCGGCGCAATCGGCAGCTGTTACGGCTATTCCCGGCGCGGTCTTCTCCGGGTCCAACGACGGGTCGCTCCGTGCCTACTCGAGCGCGACCGGCGAAATTCTGTGGCAGTTCGACACGAACCGGGAGTTCACCACCGTGAACGCCGTGCCGGCCAAGGGCGCGTCGATGATCGGCCCTGGCGCCGCGGTGGTCGGCGGCATGGTGTACGTCAATTCAGGATACGGTGGGTTTGGTGGACGACCTGGTAACGCGCTGCTGGCGTTTGGCGTGGAGTAGCCCACCATGCGTCGGCGCGACTTTCTCGGACTGAGCGGCGGGTCGCTGGCGCTCTCCGTGCTTCGCGGCCGCTCCGCAGTCCACACACAGACTGCTGCGACAGGCCCCGTGGTCGAGACGACCGCAGGGCGCCTCCGTGGTCTCTCCCTCAACGGCAGCGTGTCGTTCAAGGGCATTCGCTACGGCGCGTCAACCGCGGGCGCCAATCGCTTCCAGCCGCCGGCGAGGCCGCAGCCGTGGACCGGCGTCGTCGATGCGTTCGACTACGGCCCGCGGGCGTGGCAACCGTTCCGCAGGATGATTCCGGAGATCGGCGACGCGCTCACCGGCAGCGGTCCCATGGACGAGGACTGCCTGCGGCTGAATGTGTGGACTCCCGCCACGGGTCGCGGCCGTCGGCCGGTGATGGTGTGGTTCCACGGCGGTGGCCAGAGGACCGGGTCGGGAAACTCGATCTTCTACGACGGGGCCGCACTGGCTCGTCAGCACGATGTGGTCGTCGTCACGGTGACGCACCGGCTCAATGCGTTCGGGTATTTGTGGCTGGCCGGGCTGCCAGGAACGAGCCAGCGCTTTTCGAGGACGGTGAACCTGCCGCTCGCCGACCTGGTGGCCGCTCTCGAGTGGGTGCGCGACAACATCGACCGGTTCGGGGGCGCTCCGGGCAACGTCACCATCTTCGGCCAGTCGGGCGGAGGCGGCAAAACGGCGATGCTCACGGCGTTGCCCGCGGCGAAGGGTCTCTTCCATCGCGCGATCATCATGAGCACGTTGGCGGATACGGCACTCACCGGTCTGGAGCCCGCGCGTGCCGTCGAGGCCGCCAACGTGCTGCTCGGCCGTCTCGGCGTGAAGGCCACCGACGCCGACGCGCTCATGACGGTGCCAGCCGAACGGATTGTGTCGGCGTTGACCGGCGGCACCGGACGCGCCGGAGGGCAGGGCGGTCAGACCGCGCCGGATGGAGACATCTCGCTGCGCTTTGTTCCCGTGGTGGACGGGGACACGCTGCCCGCCCATCCGTTCGAGCCGGCTGCGTCGGACATCTCGGCGACGATTCCCATGATGGTGGGATCGAATGAGTGCGAGGGGATTCCGTACGCCAATCCTGACGACCCGTACTGGACGTCGGAGGCCACGAGCGCTGCCGAGCTCCGCTCGGTCGTCAGGCGAATCATCCCCGTGAGCGACGCGGAAGCCGATCGCCTGATCGCGGTCTATCGCTCACACCGTCCCACGGAGACACCAGGCGACATTGCGGCGGTCATCGCAGGCGACGCGTCCGTGCTCCGGTACGCGGCTCACACCATCGCGCGGCGGAAGTTCGCGCAAGGCAGGGCTCCGGTGTATCTCTACTCCTTCACCTGGCGATCCCCGGTGCGCAACGGCAAGCTCCGCTCGATGCACGGCATGGAGGTGCCCTTCGTCTTCGACCACCCTGACGCGATCTCGTTCATGACGGGAACAGGCTCAGGGCGCTACGCGCTCGCTCAGACGATGAGCGAGGCATGGGTCTCGTTCGCGCGAACGGGGAACCCCAGCCATGCAGGCCTCCCGTCGTGGACTCCCTACAACCCGACCACCTGGCCGACGATGGTGTTTGATGCGCAGGTCGGCCTGGTTCACGATCCGCACGGCGAGGAGCGGAGGGCGATGGAGGCCGTCCGCGCGCGGTGAGCGCGCGTGGGGTCAGATCTTGAATCTTGCGTGCCCCCTCGCATGCAAGATTCAAGATCTGACCCCACTGCTGCAGGTGTATTCTGTACGGCATTCAGGAGTAGCCGATGACACGTGACCTGATTCGACGGGGTGCGTTCGTGGCCGTGCTGGGCGCCTGGCTCGGGGCCGCCACTGTTCCTGGGAACATCGCCGCCCAGGACGTCTTCCTCCAACGGGAGAGCGGACCCACCTTCAGCAAGGACGTCGCGCCGATCTTCTACGACAAGTGCGTCGGCTGCCATCGACCGGGTGAGGTGGCGCCAATGTCGCTCATCACCTACCGCGACGTCCGGCCGTGGGCCAGCTCGATTCGCGAGAGGGTGACCACGCGCGTGATGCCACCGTGGCACGCCGACCGGCAGCACGGGGCGTTTCGAAACGACCTGAGCCTCACCGATAGAGAGATCACCACGATTTCGTCGTGGGCTGCCGCGGGAGCGCGCGAAGGCAATCCAGCCGACCTGCCGGCGCTGCCGAAGTTCCCCGAGGGGTGGCAGATCGGTACGCCGGACCAGGTGTTCGAGATGCTGGCCGACTACCAGGTGCCCGCTTCTGGCACCGTCGAGTATCAGTACTTCGAGGTGCCGACCAACTTCAAAGAGGACCGCTGGATGCAAGCCGGCGAAGTGCGAGCTGGCGACCGTGCCCACGTCCACCACATCATCGTCTACGTGAGGACGCCGGAAGTGGTGAACCGTCCGAACGTTGTTGCCGTCAGACCGATCTTCGCGGAAGGGCAGCGGCCCGCGCTGCCTCCTGCGCGTCAGGCGCCGGCCGAGGGGCGCACGCGCGCGGCGGCCCCAGGCGGCGGCGATGCGATGCTCGTCAACTGGGCTGTGGGTGAGGACGCCCCGGTTCATGTGCTCGGCACGGCGAAGCGCATCCCCGCCGGTTCCACGCTCATCTTCCAGGTGCACTACACGACCAACGGCACCGCAGGCGTGGATCGCTCGAAGCTCGGGCTGATCTTCGCCAAGGAGCCGCCGACGCGGGAGATTCGGACCGGCGTCATCGCGAACCCGCTGTTTGCGATTCCGGCTGGCGCCGCCAATCACGAGGTCGAGGCCGAGGCGAGCTTCAGCGACGATGTGAGGGTGTGGACGCTGCATCCGCATATGCACCTGCGGGGCAAGGACATGACCTACACGGCGATCTATCCCGATGGGCGGCGCGAGGTCGTGCTGCGCGTGCCGAAGTTTGATTTCGGCTGGCAGACCGACTACTGGTTGGCCGAGCCGCTGTCGTTGCCCAAGGGATCGAAACTCCATGTGAGCGCGCACTTCGACAATTCGGCTGCCAACCGGAGCAACCCGGATCCCGCGGCGACCGTGCGCTGGGGCGATCAGACGTGGGAGGAGATGATGATCGGCTTCTTCACCTACACCGTCGAGGGACAGGCGTCGGCGCAGCGTTCGTCACGGTGAGGTGATACTGACGGTGTAATTCAGAATGCAGAATTGAGAATTCAGACACTGCTTGTAATCTCTGCATTCTGTACTCTGCATTCTGCATTACTGCGCGCAGCGCGAGTCTCTGTCTGCATTCTGCATTGTGAATTCTGCATTACGCGCGAAGCGTAATCAGTTACTTGGCGAAGCGCTTCGAGGATTGTTCGTTCTCGATGCAGACCGTCTCGATGAGCTCCGAGTCGACCATGATGTTCTGGTTCACCCGCACGGTCCACGGCTGCGTGTAGGCCTTGGCGTCGTCCACGGTGATGTCGATCTCCAGCCGGCCAAAGTTCGGGCGACGGAATCGCTCGGTAGTCTTCAGCGCGTCGGTGTAGGGGCTACCATTGACGTCCAGCCAGGCCGCCTTCTCATCGCCGCGATAGTTCGTCGTGTCCACGACGAGCGTGTCCCCCTCCCACCTGCCACGAGAGTAGCCGTACCACCACGGCTGCGGATCGTTGTCGGGCGCGGGCCGGCCGTCCATGTAGATCGTCCGGAGGCCGTAGTTGGCCTCGTAGATGATCACGATGAGGTTCTTCGTCTGGACGATCGTGCGCGGCTGTGGGTGCGTGTGGAACTGCATGAAGCCCATAGGCAGGCACCACGCGTCCGGGTTGTCCTTGCTGTCCTCCGACATGCGCTTCTTCTTGAGTTCGGCCGCCCAGGGTTGAAAGGGCAGGTCGTTCGGGAAGCCGGCGCCGGCATTCCAGAAATAGGCAACCGGGGGTTCGCCGGGGGGCGGCGCCGGCGGGCGTTGGGTTGGGCCGAAGCCGCCCGGGACTTCCCAGTTGCCTGACAGATCCGGCGTGCCATCGGCGGTGCGCGGCGCTGGGGCGTTCAGATTCGGCTTGCCGTCGGGCAGCCGCGGCACACCGGGCGTAGGGTAGCGCGGCCACTGCGCGAGCGCCGTGGCTGAGAGCGTGGTGCAGATCGCGAGCGCGACTGCTACGCGGATGGGAAACATCCGCCGCCGTAACATGCGTCCTCGCGCCCTGGCCGGGTCAGGCCCCCGCGCCGCGTCCTTCTGCTCTGTCTGCATTCTGCATTGTGAATTCTGCATGACACCGCGCCTGAGCGCCGCCTACTTCTGCTCAACGGCAAAGCCGTCGATCTGCACATCGAGCCCATGACCGATGCGAAGGCCGACCACGCCATCGGTGTCGATGGCCGAGGCCGGATGGCTGGCCACTTCCTTCCCGTTCGCCATGAAACTGACGCGGCCTCCGCCGACCGTGATGGACAGCTCGTTCTTCTGTCCACCGGCTGCCCGCCCCAGCACCGCCGGGTGAGCCGCCCAGTCGCCAGCCACGTTGCTCGCCGCTGCGCCGCTGCGCTTTCGGATCAGGAACTGCCCGTCCTCGCGAATGACGAAGTAGCTGTACTTCTGGGTGTCCTCGGAGAGGTTGGCGCCGCCGATGAACAGACCGTAGGCGACCGGATGGCTGGGCGGTTTGGTGACCGTGAGGGTGGCCTTCACGGTGTACTCGCCCTTTGCGGTCTGCTGCGGATCCCAGAAGTTGATGTTCGGTCCGGTCACGGCGTGGAAGCCGCCGCCCATCGCCGTGAAGGAGAGTCCGGTCCGGGGTTCCTTCGGGTCGTCCTGGCGGGCCCACCAGCCCGGGACCTCAACGCCCTGACCGGCGGTCGGCCTCGGGGGCGGCGGCCCGAAACCGCCACGGCCGCCGCCGCCCCGCTGGGCTGCGCCGACCGCGAGGAAGAACAAGAACAGCACGACGACCGAGACGAGCCACTTCTGCATGAATCCTCCGCTGAACGGAACGAGGACGGAACCGGTCGCTGAGATCCTAGTGCAGCCAGCGGTCCGGGATCCAGCCCCCTCCATCCCGGCCTTGACTTTGTGCACACTGTGCACAAAACTGGAGCCATGGCCGCCGCCTACATCTCCGGACGGATGCCCGCGCGGTACGAACGGTTGGTGGCCAGACAGGCGCGTGCGGCTAGGACCTCGAAGAGCGATCTCGTCGCGCGATATGTCATCGAGAAGACGCTCGAAACCGAGTTCCCCGGGATTTCCTTCCGTGATTCCCTTTCGGGCCGCGAAGCCTACCTAACCGGTCATCGCGTGGCCGTGTGGGAAGTCGTGGCCGTCAACGAGGACACCAAGTCTGTCGCGAAGACGGCCGATCATTTCCATCTTCCGCGCGTGCTCGTGACGCGGGCTCTGGCCTATGCCGCGGCCTTCCCCGATGAGATCCGCCGATCGCACGAAGGCGAAACCCACCCAGCCCCGGTTGCTGGCTGACGAGAACACCTCGCACCGGCTCGTGTCGGCCTGCCGTCGACTGGACCGCGACTCTCCCATCGTCCACATCGCCAGCTGGCAGGACGGGTTGTGGCTCGGTCTCGATGATGCCGCGCTCCTGCTGTCGTGCGCCGAGGCGGGGCTGGTTCTGGTCGCCTTCGACCGGGCGACGCTTCCCTGGCACGCGGGGCAGGTGCTCCGCGCCGGGCACAACCACGGGGGGCTGGTGCTGTTCCGCCGCACCGTTCGCAGCACCGACTACGGTCACCAGGCGCGACTCCTCACGGACTTCTGGGATCGCGAGGGTCACCTGTGGGGCTGGCTCAACCGCGTCGTCTATCTGCCGACGGCGACGTCAGCAGCGTGATGGTCCGCTCGGCCCGGGACGGGGAGCTCGAGCCGAGGTCTACTCGTCCGCGAAGAGCCGAGCGAGGAGAACCTCGAGGCCTGGCATGAGCGGCGTCGTCAGCACGGCGTCATCCTCCCGCGTCAGCTCCGCCACACGCGCGTAGCCGGCACCGGCCTGTCGATACGCCTTCACGGCCTCGAGTTCAGGATCGATCACCCAGTACTCGGCCACGCCGAAGCGCTCGTACAGATGGCGCTTGACGGTTTCGTCGCGTCTGCGCGTACCGGGTGACCCGATCTCGACGACGAGGTCCGGCGCGCCGGCTACGTTCGTCGGTGTCAAGATCTGACCGAGGCGCTCACGAGAGATGTACAGCAGGTCTGGCTCCACCACGTCGAACTCGGAGAAGACGACGTCGAGCGGCGCTATGTAGATCAGGCCGGCCGGGTGGGTATCCAGGTGCTGCTGCATCATCACGGCGAGCTTCAGGAGGATCGCCTGATGGCGCGGGATGGGCGACGGCGTCACGTAGTGCTCTCCATCGATCA
>Ga0209640_10000590_pt1 | contig 28509 bp, 23 predicted proteins | sample RifCSP10_1_FD_184018 | JGI IMG/M metagenome (GOLD analysis project Ga0209640, IMG submission 184018) | Soil microbial communities from Rifle, Colorado - Rifle CSP2_sed 10_1 (SPAdes) (version 2) | ecosystem: Environmental > Terrestrial > Deep subsurface > Rock core/Sediment | place: Rifle... | reverse complement strand
GTATGCGACGGCGAACCGGCACTACGCGCACGTGGACTGCCCGGGGCATGCCGACTACATCAAGAACATGATCACGGGGGCGGCGCAGATGGACGGGGCCATCCTGGTGGTGAGCGCGGTGGATGGGCCGATGCCGCAGACGCGGGAACACGTGCTGCTGGCGCGGCAGGTGAATGTGCCGTATCTGGTGGTGGCGCTGAACAAAGTGGACGCGGTGGACGACCCGGAGCTGCTGGACCTGGTGGAGCTCGAGGTGCGGGAGCTGCTGACGAGCTACAAGTTCGACGGGGACGCGGTGCCGGTGGTGCGGGTGAGTGCGCTTGGGGCGCTCAACGGGGACCCGGCGGGGGTGGCGAGCGTGATTGCGCTGATGGAGGCGCTCGACACCTACATTCCGTTGCCGGAACGGGAAGTGGACAAGCCGTTCATGATGCCGATCGAGGACGTGTTTTCGATCTCGGGGCGGGGGACGGTGGTGACGGGGCGGATTGAGCGGGGCAAGGTGAAGGTCGGGGAAGAGGTCGAGATTGTCGGGTTCAGGCCGACGGAGAAGAAGGTGGTGACCGGGGTGGAGATGTTCCGGAAGCTGCTGGACGAAGGGGTGGCGGGGGACAACGTCGGGGTGCTGCTGCGCGGGGTGGAGAAGACGGACGTGGAGCGGGGGCAGGTGCTGGCGAAGCCGGGGTCGATCAAGCCGCACACGAAGTTCCAGGGTGAGGTGTACATCCTGTCGAAGGAAGAGGGCGGGCGGCACACGCCGTTTTTCACGGGGTATCGGCCGCAGTTCTACATCCGGACGACGGACGTGACGGGGATTCTGAAGCTGCCCGAGGGGGTGGAGATGGTGATGCCCGGGGACAACACGGCGATCACCGGGGAGCTCATCACGCCGGTGGCGATTGAAAAGGGCAGCCGCTTCGCGATCCGCGAGGGGGGCCGGACGGTCGGCGCCGGGACGATTACCGAGATTATTGAGTAGGGCTCAGGGATCAGGGATCAGGGCCCAGGAACCAGCGTTCTTGATCCCCGGTCCCTCATCCCCGGTCCCCGCAAGGATCAGCCATGCGCGACATCGTTCATTTGGCGTGCGGCGACTGTAAACGCCGCAACTACAGCACGACGAAGAACAAGAAGAAGACGACAGATCGACTCGAGTTCAGCAAGTACTGTCGGTTCTGCCGCAAGCACACGGCGCACAAAGAAACGAAATAGTTAGGTCAGTAGCTCAACTGGTAGAGCATCGGTCTCCAAAACCGAGGGCTGGGGGTTCGAGTCCCTCCTGACCTGCCAGATTTCGAGATTGGCGTGATGAGCACGATAGAGCAGGTGAAACCGGCGCCCGTTCGAAGCACTGATCGCACCTCGGAAGGGGTTCGCGCGTGGTGGGGAAACGGCCGCACGTTCCTGACCGAAGTGCGCAACGAGATGCGCCGGGTCACATGGCCGTCTCGTAAAGAGGTGTACGCCACCACGGTGGTGGTGATCCTGACGTCGGCGTTCTTCGGACTGTACCTCTGGGGGCTCGATTTGGCGTTCAACTGGGCGGTCACCTGGATCTTCCGGCAGTTTGGGGCGGTATGACCGAGGTTGCAACCAAGAGTTGGTACATCGTCCACACCTACTCGGGCTTCGAGAACAAGGTGAAGGAGTCGCTGGAGCAGCGCGTCCAGGCGTACGGGCTCCAGAACGAGATTGGCGAGATCCTCATTCCGACCGAGGACATCGTCGAGAAGCGGGGCGGCCGTGAGGTGAAGAGCGCACGGCGCTTCTTCCCGGGCTACATCCTGGTCGAGATGGCGATGTCGGACCACGCGTGGCACGTGGTGAAGAACACGCCGAAAGTGACCGGGTTCGTGGGGGCGGGCGTCAAACCAACGCCGCTCAGCCAGGAAGAGGTGGAGAACATCCTCGAGCAGGTCAAGACGGCGGCGGAGAAGCCGAAGCCGAAGTACACCTTCGAGAAGGGCGACCACGTGCGCATCAACGAGGGGCCGTTCACCAGCTTCAACGGCGTGGTCGACGAGGTCAATCCCGATCGCAACACGCTCAAGGTGATGGTGACCATCTTCGGCCGCGCGACGCCGGTGGAGTTGGATTTTTTGCAGGTGGAGAAGATCTAGGGCGATGAACCACGGAGACACGGAGGCGCGGAGACCTCTGTTTTGACCGTGGTGTGTGGAAGGATTCGTTGAGGAGCGGCGGGCGGCAGCACGTGAGCATTCAAGGTTCCGTGTCTCCGTGCCTCCGCGGTTCGTAACGGCTATGGCAAAAAAGATCCAGGCAGTGGTGAAGTTGCAGATCTCGGCGGGCAAGGCGACGCCCGCGCCGCCGGTTGGGACCGCCCTCGGTCCGCACGGCGTGAACATCATGGATTTCTGCAAGAACTTCAACGCGAAGACCGCCAAAGACGACGGGCTGATCATCCCGGTCGTCGTGACGATCTACGCCGACCGCAGCTACAGCTTCATCACCAAGACGCCGCCCGCGGCCGTGCTGTTGAAGAAGGTGGCCAATCTGGCCAAGGGATCGCCCGAGCCCAACCGCAACAAGGTCGGAACGGTGACCGCCAAGCAGGTCGAGGACATCGCGAAGCAGAAGATGCCGGATCTGAACTGCATGGACCTGGCGGCGGCGGTCAAGACGGTGCGCGGCACCGCGAGGTCGATGGGGATAGACGTCATCGGATAGAGACTTTCGGCTTTAGGCTCTTGGCTCTGGGCATGACCGAAAGCCCAGAGCCCGAAGCCCTGAGCCTTTTCACGCGAGTGGGAGGACTGCGAGCAGTCCGTTCGGACCACCAGGAGGCGCATGGCAAGGCACGGTAAGAAGTTCACAGCGGCTGCCGCACAGGTTGAGGAACGTCCCTACTCGATCGAAGAGGCGATTCACCTGATTCAGAGAGTGAAGTTCGCCAAGTTCGACGAAACCGTGGAGATCGCCATGCGGCTTGGCGTCGATCCCAAGCACGCAGACCAGATGGTGCGCGGCACGGTGGTGCTGCCCCACGGCCTTGGCAAGAGCAAGCGCGTGCTGGCGATCGCCGGAGCGGACAAGCAGAAGGAAGCGCAGGAGGCTGGCGCCGACTTCGTGGGTGGCGACGACATCGTGGAGAAGATCCTCGGGGGGTGGATGGACTTCGACGCGGTCGTGGCGACCCCGGACATGATGCGCGGCGTCGGGCGTCTCGGCAAGGTGCTCGGTCCCCGAGGCCTCATGCCGAACCCCAAGACCGGTACGGTCACGCCCAACGTCGCCCAGGCGATTCGGGAAATCAAGGCGGGCAAGGTGGAGTTTCGCGTGGACAAGACCGGGATCGTGCACGCCCCGGTCGGGAAGACCTCGTTTCCCACCGAGAGCCTGATCGGTAACGCTCGTGCACTCGTCGACAGCATCGTGCGGGCGAAGCCGTCGGCGGCCAAGGGCAAGTACGTCAAGTCACTCACCGTGTCCTCCACGATGGGGCCGGGTGTCGCGATCGACACGGCTCACATCGACGAGCGGCCGAAGCACTAGGGGGGACCGATGGCTGTTAGCAGGGCGGAGAAAGAACAGGAGTTGCAGGAATTGACGGCGGCCTTCACGGCCGCCGACACGGCCATTCTGGTGGACTACCGTGGCCTCAATGTGCCAGCGGCCACCGAGTTGCGCCGTCAACTCCGCGCGGCCAAGGCGCAGTACCGGGTCGTGAAGAACACGCTCGCCAAGCGGGCGTCCAAGGGCACGCGCTTCGCGTCCCTCGAGCCGCACTTCGAGGGGACGCGGGCCGTGGCCTACACCAGTGACGACGCGGTGGCGCTGGCCAAGGCGCTCACCACGTTCATGAAGACGGCACCCACGCTGGCCATCAAGGCGGCGGTGGTGCAGGGGCAGGCGATTCAGCCGGCCGAGGTCGGTGACCTGGCCAGCCTGCCCGGCCGGCCGGAACTGTATTCGAAGGTGCTCTTCCTGCTGCAGGCACCCATGCAGCAGCTCGTGACGGTGCTGGCTGCCACGCCGCGCAACCTCGTGACGGTACTCAACGAGGCAGCCAAGAAGAAAGGCGAGTCGACTCAGGGCTGAATCGTTCAACGAATTGTTTGAGAAGCCCAGAGCCTAGAGCCGAAAGCCTAGCGCCTGGGGTGACGCGTATCAGGAGACAGAGATGGCCGAATTGAATCAGCAGCAGGTGATCGATTACATCAAGGGGATTAGCGTCCTCGAGCTGTCGCAGCTCGTCAAGGCGCTGGAGTCGGAACTGGGCGTGTCGGCGGCAGCGGCCGTTCCGATGGCGGTGATGCCCGGCGCCGCGGGCGGCGCGGCCGCAGCGCCCGCCGAAGAGAAGACCGAATTCAACGTCACGCTGACCGAGGTGGGTGCGGAGAAGATCAAGGTCATCAAGGTCGTGCGCGAGGTCACCAGCCTCGGCCTGAAGGAAGCCAAGGACCTGGTCGAGAGCGCGCCGAAGTCGATCAAGGAAGGCGTCAACAAGGACGAGTCCGAGGCGATCAAGAAGAAGTTCGAGGAAGTCGGCGCCAAGGTGTCGATCTCCTAACGGAGATCGAAGCCAAGACCCAACTCCCAACGTCCCAACTCCCAAGTCCCGAACACCTGGAAGTTGGCACTTGGAAGTTGGGAGTTGACAGAGAGCCCTGCCGCTGGCGGGGCGTCGGCGTTTCTCCGGGCCTCGAGGATCAGCAACCGATGTACAGCCTTCCCAAGAACATCTATCGCGAGCGCAAGGACTTCTCCAAGATCAAGACGACGGTTCCCATCCCGAATCTGATCGAAATCCAGCGAAAGTCGTACGAACGGTTCCTGCAGATGAACCGTCTCGCGGCTGAGCGCGAGGATGCCGGCCTGCAGTCGGTCTTCAAGTCGGTGTTTCCGATCAGCGACTTCCGGGAGAATTCGTCGCTCGAGTTCATCGAGTACTCGATCGGCAACTGGGAGTGCAAGTGCGGCAAGCTGGCGGGTCTCAATCACCTGCGCAAGCCGTGCAGCGGGTGCGGTACGACGCTCGTGGCCGATCCGTACGGCGATCATCAGGTGTTGTGCCCGCGGTGCGGCAAGGACAACCACGCGCGCGGCGACGTCTGCGACATCTGCGGCCAGACGGTCGCGATGAAGCTCAAGTACGACGTCGACGAGTGCCAGGAGCGCGGCATGACCTACGCCGTGCCCCTCAAGGTCACCATCCGCCTGGTGGTCTGGAACAAGGACCCGGACACCGGGGTCAAGACGATCCGCGACATCAAGGAACAAGAGGTCTACTTCGGCGACATCCCGCTGATGACCGACAACGGCACGTTCATCATCAACGGGACCGAGCGCGTCATCGTGTCGCAGCTCCACCGGTCGCCGGGCGCGTTCTTCCACTCGGAAGACAAGACGCTCTACGTGGCGCAGATCATTCCCTACCGCGGCTCGTGGGTGGAGTTCGAGTACGACCAGAAGAACCTGCTGTACGTCCGCATCGATCGGAAGCGCAAGTTCCTGGCCACGGTGTTTCTCCGCGCGCTCGGTTTGCGCGGCGCCGATGAGATCATCCGCACCTTCTACAGCGTCGATCGCATCTCGCTGAACCGTGGGCCGTCGCTCCAGTGGGCCGTCTCCGACAGCCTGGTCGGGCTGCGTGCGGCCGGCGACGTCAAGGCCGGCGACTTCTCGATTCAGAGCGGCAAGAAGATCACCGCCAACGCGGTCGCAGCGGCTCGTAAGGCGGGTCTCCAGACCGTGCCGGTCGCCGACGAAGCGCTCGAAGGGGCGTACGCCGCCGCCGACATCATCGACCCGGAAACGGGCGAGGTCATTCTCGAGGCCAACGAGGAACTGACGCCGCGCGTCATCTCGATGGCGCAGGAGAAGCGCGTCGAGCACATCGACGTGTTCTTCCCCGAGCGCGACGACGTAGGGCCCATCATCAGCCAGACGTTGAAGAAGGATCCGATTCGCACCCACGAAGAGGCGCTCATCGAGATCTACCGTCGTCTGCGCCCGGGCGATCCCCCGACGCTCGACAGCTCGCGGTCGCTCTTCGAGAACATGTTCTTCAACCCGCAGAAGTACGACTTCTCGAGGGTTGGCCGCCTGAAGCTGAATACCAAGCTCAGCATGAACACGCCGCTCGACGAGAAGATCCTGCACCCGCAGGACTTCTTCGAGGTGATCGAGTACCAGCTGAAGCTACGGAAGAATCCCCAGAACGTCGACGACATCGATCACCTCGGCAACCGGCGCGTCCGATCGGTTGGCGAGCTGCTCGAGAACCAGTTCCGCATCGGCTTGGTCCGCATGGAGCGCGCGATCAAGGAAAAGATGTCCGTCTACCAGGAAATGGCGACGGCCATGCCGCACGATCTGATCAACGCGAAACCGGTGATGGCCGCGATTCGCGAGTTCTTCGGGTCCTCGCAGCTCTCGCAGTTCATGGACCAGACCAACCCGCTCTCCGAGATCACGCACAAGCGCCGGCTGTCCGCGCTCGGACCGGGTGGGTTGTCCCGCGAGCGTGCCGGGTTCGAGGTCCGCGACGTCCACCCGACCCATTACGGTCGCATCTGCCCGATTGAAACGCCGGAAGGTCCGAACATCGGCCTGATCTCGTCGCTGTCGTGCTATGCGCGGATCAACGAATTCGGGTTCATCGAGTCGCCCTACCGGAAGGTGAAGGACGGCCACGTGGTCGACTACGTGATCGTCCACAACGCCGGCGGGCACCCGAAATACAAGGCGGGTGACGTCGTCGAGGCCGATGAGATCGTGGGGAGCGATGGCCGATCGAAGCGGAAGGGTGTGGAATTCGAGCCCCATTCCTTCTATCTGTCGGCGTGGGAGGAGGACCAGTACATCATCGCGCAGGCCAATTCGCCCGTGGACGTGAACGGGCGATTCTCACAGGACCGGGTGGAGGCACGCCGCGCCGGCGACTTCATTCTCGCGCCGCGCGACACGGTGCAGTTCATCGACGTCTCGCCGAAGCAGCTCGTCTCGGTGGCGGCCTCGCTCGTGCCGTTCCTCGAGAACGACGACGCCAACCGTGCGCTGATGGGTTCGAACATGCAGCGCCAGGCGGTGCCGTTACTGCGTGCCCGTGCGCCCTACGTGGGCACGGGGATGGAGTACATCACCGCGCGCGACTCGGGTGCGGTCGTCGTGGCGCGACGCGCGGGCACCGTCGACTACGTCGACAGCCAGCGCATCGTCGTGCGCGTCGAGGGGCAGAGCGAGGACGACGATGTCAGCAAGGAAATGGGTGCGGACATCTACCCGCTGACCAAGTTCAAGCGGTCGAACCAGAACACCTGCATCAGCCAGAAGCCGATCGTCCGGGGCGAACAGCGTGTGGCCAAAGGGCAGGTGCTGGCGGACGGCCCGTGCACCGAACTCGGTGAGCTGGCGCTCGGCCGGAACGTGCTGGTCGCCTTCATGCCGTGGCGCGGGTACAACTTCGAGGATGCCATCCTCGTGTCGGAGAAGATGGTCAAGGAGGACTACTACACCTCGATCCACATCGAGGAATTCGAAATCGAGGCGCGGGACACCAAGCTCGGTCCCGAGGAGATTACACGGGACATCCCGAACGTGTCGGAGACCTACCTGCGCGACCTGGACGACTCGGGCATCATCCGCATCGGGGCCTACGTCAAGCCGGGCGACATCCTGGTGGGCAAGGTCACGCCGAAAGGCGAGACGCAGCTGACGCCGGAGGAGAAACTGCTCCGGGCGATCTTCGGGGAGAAAGCGGGCGACGTGCGCGACGCCTCGCTGATCTGCCCGCCCGGCATCGAAGGCATCATCGTCGGCGTGAAGATCTTCTCCCGCAAGGGCATCGAGAAGGATGACCGGGCGAAGGCGATCGAGCAGGAAGAGCTCGACATGATGGAGAAGAACCTGCAGGACGAAATCCGCATCCTTCACGACGAAGTGAAGAAGCGCGTCGTGCAGATGCTGACCGGCCAGACGCTGCGTGCGGACGCCTTCGACGAATTCGGCCGTGAGCGCCTGCTCAAGAAGGGGACGCTGCTCACGCCGGAGATCCTGCAGCCAGTGCCGTTTGCGCAGATGGTGCGGCTGAAGATCCAGAGCGACGATCCGCGCCTCGAGGGCGATTTGCGGCTGCTCGAGGAACGGACGGAGCGTCAGGTGGACGTGATTCGGCAGCTCTTCGAGGAGAAGAAGGAGAAGATCCGCCGCGGCGACGAGCTGCCTCCGGGCGTGATCAAGCTCGTGAAGGTGTACGTCGCGATGAAGCGCAAGCTGTCGGTTGGCGACAAGATGGCCGGCCGCCACGGCAACAAGGGCGTCATCGCGCGCATCCTGCCGGAAGAGGACATGCCGTACCTGCCGGATGGAACCCCGGTGGAGATCGTCTTGAACCCGCTCGGCGTGCCCTCGCGCATGAACGTCGGCCAGATCCTGGAGACCCACCTCGGCTGGGCGGCACACGCGCTCGGGCTGTATTTCGCGACCCCCGTGTTCGACGGCGCCACCGAGCTGGAGATCAAGGACTGGCTGGAGCAGGCCGGGTTGCCGAAGGGCGGGAAGACCAGGCTGTACGACGGCATGACGGGCCAGAGTTTCGAACAGGACGTGACCGTCGGCTACATCTACATGCTGAAGCTCTCGCACCTGGTCGACGACAAGATCCACGCGCGGTCGATCGGACCCTATTCGCTGATTACCCAGCAGCCGCTCGGAGGCAAGGCGCAGTTTGGCGGCCAGCGCTTCGGCGAGATGGAGGTCTGGGCGCTTGAGGCCTACGGGGCGGCGCACATCCTCCAGGAGCTGCTCACGGCGAAGTCGGACGATGTCACCGGCCGCGCCAAGATCTACGAAGCCATCGTCAAGGGCGACGCCTCATTCACGCCGGGGCTGCCCGAGTCGTTCAACGTGCTGATTCGCGAATTGCAGTCGCTCTGTCTGGACGTCGAGTTGGTGTCCACCAGACGGAAGCCGGCGGAATTGCTGCCCGCTGAGGACAGCGAGCCGGTGTTGGAACAGGTGTAAGCACATATGAGACCCAGTTTCTACGACAGCAAGACCACGCTCCGCGCCGACTTCGATGCGATCCGGATTTCGCTCGCTTCGCCAGAGAAGATTCAATCCTGGTCGTTCGGCGAGGTGACGAAACCGGAAACGATCAACTACCGCACGTTCAAACCGGAACGCGACGGCCTGTTCTGCGCCAAGATCTTCGGCCCGATCACCGATTGGGAGTGCCTCTGCGGCAAGTACAAGCGCATGAAGCACCGCGGGGTCATCTGCGACAAGTGCGGCGTCGAGGTCACGCAGGCCAAGGTGCGCCGCGAGCGGCTCGGGCACATCGCCCTGGCCACGCCGGTGAGCCACGTGTGGTTCTTCAAGGGGCTGCCCAGCCGCATCGGGCACCTGCTCGACATCACGCTCCGCGACCTCGAGCGCATCCTGTACTTCGAGGCCTACGTCGTCATCGATCCCGGTGAGACGGAGCTCAAGCAGAATCAGCTGCTCAGCGAGGAGCAGTTCCGCAAGACCCGCCAGGACTTCGGCACCAAGTTCCGTGCGCAGATGGGGGCCGAGGCGATCAAGGAACTGCTCAAGCGGGTCAACATCGAGAAGCTCGCCGAAGAGCTGCGCGTGAAGATGCGTAGCGAGAACTCGGTGCAGAAGAAGCTGAAGTACGCCAAGCGGTTGAAGGTGGTCGACAGCTTCCGCAAGTCGACCAATCAGCCGAACTGGATGATCCTCGACGTCATCCCGGTGATTCCGCCCGAGTTGCGTCCACTCGTGCCCCTCGACGGCGGTCGCTTCGCGACCTCGGACCTGAACGATCTGTACCGGCGAGTCATCAACCGGAACAACCGGTTGAAGAAGCTCATGGAGCTGAAGGCGCCCGACGTCATCATCCGCAACGAGAAGCGGATGCTGCAGGAGGCCGTCGACGCGCTGTTCGACAACGGCCGGCGTGGCCGTGTGCTGCGCGGCGCGAACAACCGTCCGCTCAAGTCACTGTCGGACACCCTCAAGGGCAAGCAGGGGCGTTTCCGTCAGAACCTGCTCGGCAAGCGCGTCGACTACTCGGGCCGGTCGGTCATCGTGGTCGGACCGGAGCTCAAGCTGCACCAGTGCGGCTTGCCCAAGAAGATGGCGCTCGAGCTGTTCAAGCCGTTCATCTACAACAAGCTCGAGGAGCGGGAGCTCGTGGCCACCATCAAGCAAGCCAAGGAGATGGTGGAACAGCAGCTGCCCGAAGTCTGGGACATCCTCGAAGAAGTGATCCGCGAGCACCCGGTCCTGCTCAATCGCGCCCCGACGCTCCACCGCCTGGGCATCCAGGCGTTCGAGCCCGTGCTCGTCGAGGGCAAGGCGATTCGCATCCATCCGCTCGTCTGCACGGCGTTCAACGCCGACTTCGACGGCGACCAGATGGCGGTGCACATCCCGCTCTCACCCGAGGCGCAGATTGAGGCCTCGGTGCTGATGATGTCGTCGAACAACGTCCTGTCGCCGGCCAACGGCAGCCCGATCACCGTCCCGTCGCAGGACATCGTCCTGGGCTGCTACTACCTGACCAAGGCGAAGAGCGGCGCCAAGGGCGAAGGCCGAGCCTTCGGCAACTTCGATGACGTGCAGTTGGCGCTCGAGGCGGGCGAACTGGAGACCCTCACGCCGATCAGGCTCCGCTACACGGGAAAGGTGCTCGACCTGACGACGGCCCGCGACGATCAGGATGTGATCCACACGGAAGTGCAGGAGGTGAACGGGAAGCTCATCAACACCACCGTGGGCCGCGTGCTGCTGAACGAACAGCTCCCCAAGGGCATGCCGTTCATCAATGGGCTGCTCAAGAAGAAGGGGCTGCAGCAGCTGGTGCAGAAGACCTATCTCGACATGGGCCTCGCACGCACCGTGGAGATGCTCGACTCGCTGAAGAACCTCGGGTTTACGTATGCGACCCGCTCCGGCCTGTCGATCGGTATCGACGATCTGATCATTCCGGCCAACAAGCAGCAGCTTGTCCAGGACGCGCGCAACGAGGTGATCAAGGTCGAGCAGCAGTACCTCGAAGGCGCCATCACCAACGGCGAGCGCTACAACAAGATCATCGCGATCTGGTCCGAGGTGACCGAGAAGATCGCCGACGAGATGTTCAGCGAGATGGCCGAGATGGACCATTCGGGCAAGAGCTTCAACCCGGTCTATGTCATGGCCGACTCGGGCGCCAGAGGCTCCAAACAGCAAATCCGCCAGTTGGCGGGTATGCGCGGCTTGATGGCGAAACCTTCTGGCGAAATCATCGAGGCCCCGATCACGTCGAACTTCCGTGAAGGCCTGACCGTGCAGCAGTATTTCATTTCCACGCACGGAGCACGCAAAGGCCTGGCGGACACGGCGCTCAAGACGGCCGACTCGGGCTACCTGACCCGGCGCCTCGTGGACGTGGCGCAGGACGTCATCATCTCGGATGTCGACTGCGGGACCCTCGACGGCATCGAGGCCCGCGCCATTGTCGAGTCGGGCGAAATCATCGAGCCGCTGCGCGACCGCATCGTTGGACGGGTGACCCTGGAGAAGATCGTGGATCCGTTCGGCGGGGGCACGATCGTCGAGCTCAACGGGGAGATCGACGAAGACAAGGCATCGGCGGTGCAGGAGGCCGGCATCGAGAAAGTCCGGATCCGGTCGGTGTTGACCTGCGCAACCCGCCGAGGCGTGTGCGCGCGGTGCTACGGCCGCGACCTGGCGACCGGAAAGCTGGTCGAACTCGGGTCCGCGGTCGGCGTGATTGCGGCGCAGTCGATTGGCGAGCCCGGCACCCAGCTCACGATGCGCACATTCCACATCGGCGGCACGGCCTCTCGTATTTCGGATCAGAACACCCTGGACGCCCGGCACTCGGGCAGCGTGCACTACGAGGCGCTGTCCGTGGTGGAGACCCATAAAGAAGGCGGCCAGCTGATTGTCATGAACCGCAACGGCTCACTCGTCATCAAGGACGAGAAGGGCCGGGACCGCGAACGCTATCCCATCGTCTACGGCGCTCGACTGAAGGTGAAGGATGGCCAGAAGGTCCAGCAGGGCCAGGTGCTGGTGGAATGGGATCCGTATACGTTCTCGATCCTGACCGAGGACCCGGGCGCGGTCCGGTTCAAGGACATCATCGAGGGCCTTACGGTCCACGAAGAGGTCGACGAGGTCACCGGCTTGTCGCGTTTCATCATCGTGGACTCGGCCGACGAGAAGAAGCAGCCGACGGTCGAGATTAAGGACAAGTCTGGCAAGGTCACGCGCAAGTACCACATGCCGTCGCACGCGCACTTGATGGTGCAGGACGGGGAGACCGTGGAGGCGGGCGACGTGCTCGCCAAGATTCCCCGTGAGACCACCAAGACGAAGGACATCACGGGCGGTCTGCCGCGCGTGGTGGAGCTGTTCGAGGCCAGAAAGCCCAAGGATCCGGCGGTCATCTCCGAGATCGACGGCATCGTCAAGGATGGCGGCGTCGTCAAGGGGCAGCGCAAGCTCGTCATCGTGCCAGACGATGGGAGCGACACGCGCGAGTACGCGCTGCCGCGCGGTGTCCATGTGAACGTCCACGAGGGTGAGCGCGTGCGCGCGGGGGAACAGCTCATGGACGGCCCGAGCAACCCGCACGACATCCTGCGCGTGCTCGGCGAGAAGGAACTGCAGAAGTACCTGGTGAACGAGATCCAGGAGGTGTACCGGCTGCAGGGCGTCAACATCAACGACAAGCACATCGAGGTCATCTCGAGGCAGATGATGCGGTGGGTCAAGATCGAGGATGTGGGCGACACCGAATTCCTCATCGACGAGCAGACGGACAAGTTCCGGTTCCTCGAAGAGAACGAACGCGTGATCCAGGCGGGCGGCCGGCCGGCGACGGCGCAGCCGCTGCTGCTCGGCATCACGAAGGCGTCGCTCTCGACCGACTCGTTCATTTCGGCGGCGTCGTTCCAGGAAACGACGCGCGTGCTGACCGAGGCGTCCATCTCGGGTAAGATCGATCATCTGCGCGGGCTGAAGGAGAACGTGACGATGGGTCGGCTCATTCCGGCCGGCACGGGCTTCGAGTGGTATCGGCACGTGCGGATTCCGGCGGACGAGCCGCCACCGCCACCGCCAATGCCGCAGCCGACCGAGGACGAACTCGACCTCGAACGCGAGATCGAGTACGCGTTCGACACCGAGGAACCGATGCTCGGGCGACCCCCGGCTGGCGACGTCGAGTAGGACGGTGTGTCCGGCGTCTTGCTGGACGAGATCACGAACCACGGAGGCACGGAGACGGCAGTCTTCGTGCCTTTTGTGTCTGCAACAGGCCCCACAGCCCTTGACGGCGATGCGGGACGATGGCACCTTGAGCGTGATGAAACTGATACCGTGGTTCCTCCGAACTGTCGTCCTGATCGTCGCGAGTGCGCTGTTCGGCGCGCATCCCCTCCAGGCCGACGAGCTGAGGGTCATGACCTCCGGCGCATTCACCGAGGCCTACCTGAAGGTGATTCCGGAGTTCGAACGGAGGACCGGGCACACGGTCGTGACAAGGTTCGGGGCGTCGCTCGGCGATGCACCGGATTCGATCCCCAGTCGGCTTCGCCGAGGCGAGCCAGTGGACGTTGTCATCATGGCGGCTGGGGCTCTCGACGATCTGGTCCGGCAGGGGAGCGTGGCCGCCGGTAGCCGGGTGGACCTGGTGCGATCGGCCATTGGCCTCGCCGTCCGGGCGGGGGCGCCGCGTCCGGACATCAGCTCTGTGGCGGCGCTTACGCGCGCGCTCCGCAACGCCAAGTCCGTCGCGTACTCGGCGAGCGCCAGCGGGGTGTACCTGTCCACGGAGCTCTTCCCGCGGCTCGGAATCGCCGACGAGATGAAAGCCAAGAGCCGGAAGATCGAAAGCGAACGCGTCGCCGCCGTTGTGGCTCGCGGAGAGGCGGAACTCGGCTTCCAACAGATTAGCGAACTGCTCCCCGTGCACGGCATCGACTACGTCGGCCCGCTTCCACCGGAGGTCCAGCGAGTCACGGTGTTCGCAGCCGGCGTGGCCACTGCGGCCAGGGACGCGCGTGCCGCCAGGGCGTTGATTGCGTTTCTGGCTTCTCCCGCCGTCGAACCCGCGATCAGAACGAGCGGCTTGGAGCCGGTGTCCGCGCCCGGACGGTGAGCGGTGCGATTAGTAGCGGTGTCGGCGATCACGGGCCACACGTGGTGACCGCCAAGGACGAGGCCTCGCACAGTCATGCAGGTCTGCAGGAGCGATGAGTCATGTCGAAATATGCATTCTGGTTAGCCGTCGTGGTCGCGCTCGTCGGTGGTCACGACGTGCCCTCGGCGCAGGCGCCCGCCAAGCCCACGCGGATCAATAGGGCGATTGAGCTGCTCGGCCAGGGCCAGCCGGTCTACTACACGGGCGGCAGTGGCGGCTACGAGGAAGGGAAGAAGCTCGCCCAGACGCCGTTCGACTACATCAATTACGACATGGAGCACGGCGCCCTCGACATCACGGCGCTTCGTGCGTTCATGCAGGGACTCGTCGATGGCGGCCCCACGGCAACCGGGCACCGCACGCCCGCAGTCATAGTCACCCTGCCAGTCCTCGGCTTGGACGAGGCCAGCATGCGCGCCAACTACTGGGTCATCCAGCAAGTGCTGGCTGCCGGAGTCCACGGGATTCTGCTCTGCCACACGCGTGTGCCAGACGCCGCGCGGATCATGGTGGAGGCCAGCCGGTATCCGTTCGCTCCCAAGGTCGAGGGTCTGGGTGAAGGCTTCCGCGGCGCCGGCAGTCAGGGTTTCGCGGCTCGCATCTGGGGGATCAGCGGCAACGAATACCTGAGGCGCGCCGATCCCTGGCCGCTCAACAAGGAGGGTGAACTGCTCCTGGGCGTGAAGATCGAAGACAGCCACGCGCTGGCCAACGCCGAAGAGACCACGAAGGTGCCAGGCGTGGGCTTTGCTGAATGGGGACCGAGCGACATGGGATTCTGGCTGATCGGCCTGCCGGCACCCGGTCAGACGAATCTCCCCGCCATGCAGCAGGCGCGCGCACGTGTGTTTCAGGCGACCCGGGACGCGAAGATCTTCTTCCTCAACGCGTGCAACGACAAAGACGTCGTGGAGATGATCAGGGAAGGCGTGATGATCTGCACCGGTGGCTATCAGGTTGGCCGGAAATTCACGAATCGCCAGTAGCCGGACGCGGGGGGCTGAGTCCCCTGGTCAACCGATCAAGCCCAGAGCCTAAAGCCGAAAGCCCCGCGTTACGGCACGGTGACCGTCGTGCGGTCGACTGACTCGTACTTACCCAGCATGAGGTTGTGCGCGAAGTTGGACTGTTGGCAGACGTACTCGAACAGCTCCGTGCCATCCTCCCAGCGAAGGTTGAAGCGAATCGTCCAGGGCGCGGTATAGGCGCCGGGATCGTTGATGGTGAGCTCGTAGCTGATCGTCTCGGCGTCGGTGCGCGTGAATGTTTCCAGTGTTCGAAGCGCCTCGGTCGTGGGGAGGCCTCGCCGGTCGATCCAGAAGCCTTCGTTGAAGCCGGTGGTTTCGACGTTCAGGGTATCGCCCTCCCACCAGCCAATCGAATGGCCGTAGAAGCTGGGGGCGAGGTTCGCCGGGTGTGTCCGGCCGTCCATGTAGATCGTCCGGTAGGTATGCGGGCCGCCGATGTCGAAGATGAAAATACGCTGCATCTCCGTCAGTTCGACGAGCTCGACGCCGTACGGTGTGAGGAACTGACGCGCGCCGCCTGACGGTTTGCAGCGCGTGTGCGGCTCGAGCTGGTTCTCGCCGCGGTCGGCGTACACGGCTCGCGCCCACGGCTGGAAGGGGATCTGCTCGCGATCGGGCGTGGTCGCCTGGCCGCCACCGCCGCCGGGCAACCAGACACCCTTCTTCTTGGAATCCGCAAAACTAAGGAGCACTCTGCCGTCTGCGCGACGAGGCGCCGGCTGTGCCGGTCCTGCCTGACGCCCACGGCCGCCCTGCCGTCCGGCGCCGCCCTGCCGTCCTTCCGGCACGCCAACCTGCACGCTGCCACCAGCTGGTGGTGGCGCCTGCTGCTGGCCGCGTAGCGACTCAACCAGCGCGGGAGAGACGAACAACGCGGCCGCTGCACACAACGCGAGACAATGTCGCATCTGTCTTCCTCAGGGGATGGACGCCAGCCTTCTCGGGCTGCAGGCTACGGGTTCGGGCCCTGGCTCGAGGCCGCATCAAGTGCCTCGCCCGGGCGAGCTCCCGTGGCCGTGAGCGTGACCTGCCGAGCGTTCACGCGCTTGCTGCCATTCTTGGCCAGGGCTCCGCTCACGGAAACCTCCTCACCAATCTTCAGCGAGTCGCGGCGCCAACCGCGCCGCTGCAGCAGGTGTGGCGGGCCCATCTCGGCGCCCCAATTGGCCACCTCTCCGGTCTTCTCGTCCTTGACGTTGATGTAGAACCAGACGTGTGGATTGGTCCACTCGACCTTGGTGACCTTGCCAGTGAGCGTGATCGGCTTGTTGGCGTCGAACTCCGCCGCAAACGAGTGATGCGCCACCGCGGTACCAGCCGCCAGCATGATCCCGGCCGCCATCAGACCACCGAGTACGTGAGCTTTCATCTCATCCCTCCCACCACCGACCACGAACCACCAACCACGAACCGGTTCAGGGCCTGTTTTCCTGACACAGCTGTCTAGGCTGCTCCTGCCCGGCGACCCAGCGGAGCGTCCATCCTCCGGACCACGGCCTCGTATAGGCCCCAGCGTCGTCGATGGTCACTTCGTACTTCAGCGTGTCGAAGTTCTCCCGAGTGAAGCGCTCGACCAGCCGAAGTTGCTCGGTATGGGGCAGTCCACCGTTCGTGAACCAGAAGTCCTCGTTGAACCCCCTGGTGTCCACGACGAGCGTCCTTCCCTCCCATTTTCCCACTGCTCGGCCGTAATACAACGGGTTATCGTCGTCGCCCCCCACCTGCCCTGCGTGGCTGCGTCCGTCGAGGTAAATGAGGCGGAAGTTGTTGTTGCCGCTGCCGATCAGGACGAAAATGCGCTGCCTTTCGCGGTCCTCGAGGAACTGCACGCCGTACGGGAGCTGAAGCTGGCGTGGCCCACCCGGGGGCTTGCAATTGAGAAACGTGGGGTCGTCCTGCAGGAAACGGCGCTGCCGATGCTCGTAGAGCGCCAGGGCCCATGGCTGCAGGGGCGCCACCCGCGGCGCGTCTGCGACGTTGCGGAGCAGCCCGTAGGGATCCATCTGCGCGCTCGTGCCGTTTTCGACAAGCACGGTAGAGCTCGGGAAGGCCCAATATCCCTCGACGCCACCGGGGCTCGGGCCCAGCCTGGGTCGACCATCAGGCCACGTCGGAGCCGGCCGGTTTGCGAGGAGCGTCGGGGGAGACGGAGGCGTCACGTGCAGGACCTGCTTACCGGTTCCCGCCATGACGATTCGCGTGGCCCACGCCTGCCTGCTGCCCCCGCGCGCCGCGATGCCGGTGACGGTAATGGCGTCTCCCGGCCGCAGCGATTCGCGATTCCATCCGCCGGCCTCCAGGTCGATGGGGCTCTCGAGCTCGACCGCCCAGTTGTCGGCGTCGTTGCCACTCCGCACGTTCATGAAGATGTGGACGTGCGGGTTCCGCCAATCGACAAGCGTGACGACCCCACTGAGGGTGAGCGGCTTGGTATCGTCGAATTTGGCAGATATCGGGTGATGGGCCGCCCCCGGCACGGTGCCGAGGAGCAGCGCCCCGACGAGCGCTGAAACCAACGCGACGCCGAACTTCATCCAGGTCTCCTGTCTCCGCGCCGGACCGATCTCAAACCACCGTCCACTATCTATCATCCACCCCGGCACCTACTGCCGACTGATCGTGATCTTGCCGCTTTCGCGCTGGTTCTTCCACGTGCCGGTGATCGTGCGGTTGTGGAACGAGAGGTTTTCGATCGTGCCGTCGATCACGTAGTTGAGCACGGTGCCCGAGCGGTCCTTGATGCTGGCCTCGAAGTGCACCTTCCAGCCGTCTGGATTGAGCGTCGCGCCCGTGAGGGGCGCGTCATCGGTTCCGGGATTGATCATGCCGCTGAGGGCCTTGCCGTCCCAGTTGAGCACGATGAGGATGTCGTTGCTATGAGACTTGGCTGGTCCCCACGTGCCGAGCCAGGAGCCCTTCAGCGGATGGCCTTCCTGTGCAGACACAGGGGCGCTACCGGCAAGGGACGCGACGAGAACCGCCAGGACAACCATGAACCCGCGCATGTATTGGACTCCTCCGTGGCGGCAAGAGTAAGTCATTCGCACCGGAGGTTCAAGCCCGATCACTCGGCCTCGCTGTCGGCCAGCGTCAGCTCGGTGGTGACGTCGATGGCCCGATAGATCGACCGGTAGACCGGACACTTCATTTTGAACACCTCGTGCGCCCGCTGCGCGGCCTCCACCCGGCCTCGGGCCACACCCTTGAGCGTGAAGACGACATGGATCCGGCGAAGCACGAGCACACCCTCTTCGGCCTCCACTTCGCCGTGGGCTACGGCGGTCAACTGCCCGCCGCTGGCGCCGATCTCGCGCGCCTCCAGCGCGCCCCCAAGGGTGCCAAGCAGTCAGCCACCTGTGGCGGCGACGAGGTAGTCGATGGTGGTCGCGTGAGGCTCGGGTACCTCGCCCTGGATGCCGTAGTGGCGGGCAATCAACCCGTGCGTGCCGAAGCGGACCGGCTCCGGCTCTGCCGGCAGGTACGCCAAGCGCAGCGGTCCTCTGACGCGGGTCAGAGGGATCTCAGCTTTGTAGACGATATCACCCATACGTTCGCTCCCTCCCGCAGGCCGCACGCCCTGTTTTCGTCGATCCCCGGACCGTCCACCCAGGCTTCTTATACGCTCCGCGCCGCACGCGGTCAAACGTGCCGCGTGCGTTCGACATGACCGCGGGTGATGCAATAAACTGAAAGGCTGGTTGAGGCTCAAAAGACTCACCAATAGGCGGCCGGTAGCGTGATCGTTCACATCAATCACATTTCGCAGAGCAAGAAGCCGAGGAGCGGCCAGCGTTCGCCACAGAGCGAGATGGCGGGCCTCGTGACGGGATCGCTGATGTCGCTCGTGGAGGACGGCGTCCTCGACGAGCGTCTGGCGCCATCGCTGAGGATTCACCTCGACTGGATCCAGTACAAGACCAACTTCCGCGACCCGGTCATCGTCCGGCGCACGACCAACCCCCAGGGGCAGACCCTGCCCCTTGCCGAGATTGCCGTCGATCTTCGCCAGGCCGAGGCCGCACGGCTTCAGGACGATCTGGCGCGAGCTGTGAGAAGCCTCAGCGCCGCGCCAGATGCCAACCCCGACAACCACGTGTATCTGGATGAGTTCCGACCCTACCGCGACTGCCTGATGTGGTCGTTCAACCGGCTGTTCTGGCGTCACCTGGGTGACTGGGAGGCGGCCTCCGGCAGAGGCTTCGAGGCAGCGCTGCCCGGCGGCTCATCCGACAGCAACCACCCGCAGGCCGTCTCGGATTCAGTGGCCGACTTCTGGACCTTGCTCCGCGACCTGGACGCGCGCGGGAAACTGCCGCCAGAGATCTTCGGGCTGGAAATTGGCGTGGGCTCGGGTGTGCGGGCCGCGGCGTGGCTCGACCGCTTCAAGGCGCTCGACGAGCAGTGCGGCACGACCTATTACTCGCGGCTGCACTTCATTCTGGGCGACTACTCGCCGACGAGTCTCGAGCGCGCCATGGCGGCGGTTGCGCACCACGGGGCGCACGCCAGCGGCGTCCCGCTCGATGCGCTGAACCCGTACAAGTCGCTCACGGCGTACCGGTTCAAGGTCATGTACGTGCACCTCACTAACGTGTACGACAACCTGCCGTTCGACGATCTCGTCCGCCGAGACGGCAAGCTGTACCTGGTTGAAGTACGCGCGTACCTGAACGGCCAGAAGGTCGACCAGCTCTCGGCCGACTTTGGCGTGTCGCGCGCCGACCTTCCCGGCCTGGCGACGAAACTGCTCGATGGTGGGCCTTACGCGGTCTTCCCCGGCGAGCAGGGTGTCGCGTTCTGGCGGCGCCTCTGGGACATCTTCAAGCTCGAGGAGCGGCTCCGCGTGCTCGACGAACGCGAGGAGGACCACGTGCCGCCCGGACTGAGCCGCACGCACCTCGAGGATCTGCTGACGGAAGCGCCCGACGATGTGCGGTTTCACATTTCGCGAGGGGCGGGCGAAAGCTTCGCCAATACGCTGCCGTTGTTGCATCCGCGAGGGTTCCTGCAGGTGCAGGACATCTTCGTGAGCGAGATGGACGACTACCGGAAGGGCTTCAAGGGGCCGGGCAAACTGGACGGCTCGCTCGTGACCTGGGTGAACGGCGCCCTGCTCAGGGCGGTCGGCGCCCGCGCCGGCTACGACGTGCATTTTGCGCCGTTCCCATACCGGCCCGGGACCAAGACTAGCATTCTGTACACCACTCAGCGTGACTGATCACCAACTCCCAACCGCCAACTCCCAACCCCCAAGAACTCCCAACACCGTGGGAGTTGGGCTTTTGGGGGCACTGGGAGTTGACTCGATAATGGAGACACCATGACGCCTCCACTGCCCATCCTCCCCACCACTGTCATCGGCAGCTACTCGATGCCCGAGTGGCTCGAGCGGGCGAAAAACGACTATCTGTCGCGTCGCCTGAGCCGTCGCGATCTGGACGAGATGCACGACGCGGTGCGGAAGGCCGCTATCAAGGACCAGGAGGCCGCCGGCATCGACATGGTCTCGGACGGCGAGGCGCAGCGCGACAACATGATCGACTACTTCACCGAGCGGCTGCCCGGCGTGCAGGTGGACCTCGGGTCGAAGCGGTTCTACTACGACTTCTACGACAGCGTGGTGCGCTCGAAACTGGCCACCGGCACGCTCGGCCTCTCCGAGGAAGCGCGATTCCTGGCCCGCTTTACCGAGCACCGATCGAAGATCTCGATTTCCGGACCCCACACGCTGGTCAAGCGGATTCAGAACAAGCACTACGAGTCCGAGGAGGCCTTCGCGCTCGACCTCGGCCGCGTGGTGAACCTCGAGTTGAAGGAGCTTGTCCGGGCTGGCGCCACCGACATCCAGATTGACGAGCCGTATTACTCCGGCTTCCCGGAGGACCTACCCTGGGCGGTCAAGGCCATCAACGCCATGGTGGACGGCGTCGCGGCGAACATCACGCTGCACATCTGCTACGGCAACCGCTACGGGAAGCCGTCGTTCGAGGGCAGCTACCGGTACCTCTTCCCGGCGATCCTCGAGGCGAAGGTGCACGTGGTGTCGATGGAGTTCGCGCGTCGCGGCGAAGACGACCTGCAGCTGTTCAAGGAATTCAATGTGCCCTTCTCGGTGGGCATTGGCGTGATCGACGTCAAGACCAACGAAGTCGAGTCGCCGACCTTTGTCGCCGATCGCATCCGGCGCGCGCTCGAGGTGATTGCTGCCGAGCGGCTCGTGATCAATCCCGACTGCGGGCTGGTGCGGCTGCATCGCGAGGTGGCCTTCGGCAAGCTCTGCGCGATGGTGGAGGGCACGCGGACCGTCCGCCGGGAACTCGGCAGATGAGAAACACCCTCGCCGAGCGGGTGAAGGCCGGCCAGTTCTGCTACGTGACGGAGCTGGTGGCGTCTGGCCTCAAGCGCGAAGCGCAGGTGCTCGAAATTGCCTCCAAGCTCGCGATGGTGCCCGAGATGGCCGCGGGCAGCATCACCAGCTACGCCGGCGGTCAGCTCGGACAGGATTCCCTGCGCGTCGGCACGGCCGTACGGGCGCGCGGGCTCACGCCGAACGTCCACCTGACGTGCGTGAGTCAGGACCGGACGTCGATCGGGAAAGCGCTCCAGACGCTCCGGGCGCTCGAGATGCACAACGTTTTCGCGCTGTCGGGCGACTGGCCCAAGGCCGACGAGAAGACCGCCGTCTTCGACGTGGACTCCGTGCAGATGACCGCCGCCATTGCCGAGATGCGGGCCCGCACCGGCACGCCGTTCCACATCTCGGTGGCCGTGTCGCCGTTCAAGTACCAGCGCGAAGACTGCCTCTATCAGTACCTGAAGCTCGAGAAGAAGATCGCCGCCGGGGCCGATCTGGCGATCACGCAGGTGGGGTGGGACGCCACCAAGTTCATCGAGCTGAAGCGCTACCTCGAGGAGCGCGGGCTCACGACGCCGATCCTCGGCAACGTCTACGTGCTGAGCCGGCGGGCGGCCGAGCGGATGAATACGGGCAGCCCGCCCGGGTGCTGGGCGTCGGACGACCTGGTGGCGGCGATCAAGAAGGAATCCGAGGCGCCCGACGGCGGCCTGCAGGCGCGGCTCGAGCGCGCGGCGAAGAGCGTGGCGATTCTCAAGGGACTGGGCTACGCGGGCGCCTATCTCGGCGGCACCCACGACGTCCGGCAGGTGACACGAATCATCCGACGCGCCGAGGAGCTGGCGCCGCGATGGCAGGAACTGGTCGACGATCTCCAGTTCGGGAAGAAGGACGGCTTCTACTTGTATGCGAGACCGCCCCAGCCAAAGCCAAAACGGACGCTCTTGCCGATGGTCCTCGATGCGGCTGGCAAGACGCTGCCCGTTCCTTGGGCGAAGCAAACGCGCGATACGGTGCTGCGGCGCGCGATTGCCGCCCTCTTCGCGTGGCTCGACAGGCGCCCCCGCCTCAGCCACTGGTTCGAGCGGTTCGAGTACTACTCGAAGAAGGAAGTCTTCGGCTGCAAGAACTGCGGCAACTGCGTCCTCGGGCACATGGAATACGTCTGCCCGCAGACGTGCCCCAAGCAGATGCGCAACGGCCCCTGCGGCGGCACCTTCCACGGCGCCTGCGAGGTGATCGAGCAGCAGTGCATCTGGGTACGGGTCATGGAGCGCGCGGAGGCCTCAGGCACGGCCGACACGCTCAGGACGTTCATCCCGCCGCCCGATCGGTCGCTCACTGGCACGGCCTCGTGGGTGAACTTCTACCTGGGCCGCGACAGCCGGCCAGGTCGGCCGAAGAACGGGTGGACCGGTGAAAGTGGAAGAAGTCGAGAAGTGGAAAGTGGAAAAGTAAGTGGACAGGTTGCATAGAGCGCGGGTCAGCCTGCGCCGAGACACGTAGCGCCGAGACACGCAGAGCGCAGGCTTCAGCCCGCGCGGTGGGACCGAACAATCAATGAAATCCGCACTCGAAATCGCACACGACGCCCAGTTACGGCCCATCGCCGAGATCGCTTCGGCCGCGGGCATCCTGCCCGAGGAACTCGAGCAGTCCGGCCAGTTCCGCGGCAAGGTCCGGCTCTCCATCCTCGAGCGACTCGCCAAGCGCCAGGACGGCAAGCTCGTGATCGTCACGGCGATCACCCCGACCAAGGCCGGCGAGGGCAAGACGACCACGAGCGTTGCGCTGACGATGGGGCTCGGCAAGATCGGCAAGAAGGTGATGCTGTGCCTGCGCGAGCCGTCGATGGGGCCCGTGTTTGGCGTGAAGGGCGGCGGCACCGGCGGCGGCTACGCGCAGATCGGGCCGATGGAAGACATCAACCTGCACTTCAATGGCGACTTCCACTCCGTGACGACGGCCCATAACCTGCTGGCCGCTGCGCTCGACGCCTCCATCTTCAACGGGAACCCCCTGCGCATCGATCCCGCGAGCGTGATCTGGCCGCGCACGCTCGACATGAACGATCGCGAGCTGCGCTACACGGTCGTTGGCCTGGGGGGGAAGGCGCACGGGGTGCCCAGGGAGAGTCAGTTCATCATCACGGCCGCGTCGGAAGTGATGGCGGTGTTCGCGTTGTCGAGCAGTCTGTCGGACCTGCGCCGACGGCTCGGGCGCATTGTCGTGGCCTCCACCTACGACGGCGAGCCGGTGACCGCGGAGATGCTCAAGGTGGCCGGCGCCATGACGGTCGTCATGAAGGACGCCATCAAGCCCAATATCGTGCAGACGCTCGAGGGGCAGCCGGCGCTCGTGCACGCCGGGCCGTTCGGCAACATTGCGCACGCCGCCAATTCGATTGTGGCGGACCGGATCGCGCTCAAGCTGGCCGACTACGTCATCACCGAAGCTGGCTTTGCCAGCGACCTCGGCTTCCAGAAGTTCTGCGACATCGTGTGTCGGGTGGGCGGTTTCACTCCGAGCGCGGCAGTGCTCGTGACGACCGTGCGCGCGACCAAGTCGCACGGGGGGAAGCCCTTCAACGTGCTGGCGAACGAGGATCTCGACGCGCTGGCCAAAGGCGCGGACAACCTGGCGGCGCACGTCCAGATCGTGCGGCGGTACGGGCTGCCGTGCGTCGTGGCGATCAACAGTTTCCCGACCGACACGGCGCGGGAGCTGGCGCTCGTTCGAGAGCTGGCGCTCAAGGCCGGTGCCGAAACCGTCGTCGTCCACTCGGGCTTCTCGGAAGGCGGCGCCGGTGCGACCGATCTGGCCACAGCCGTGACCACGGCCTGCGACAAGCCGAACACGTTCTCGTTCCTCACGCCGACTGGGACGCCGATTGTCCAGCAGATCGAGGCGATTGCGACGAAGCTGTACGGCGCCGCCTCCATCGACCTCGAGTCGCAGGCGCGGAAGGACCTGGAGAAGATCGAGAAGCTCGGGCTTGGCCAGGCGCCCGTGTGCATGGCGAAGACGCACCTGTCGCTCTCGCACGATCCGTCTCTCCGCAACCGGCCGACCGGGTTCATCCTGCCCGTGCGAGGGCTCGTGCCGAGCGCGGGCGCCGAGTTCGTGGTGGCGCTGTGCGGGGAGATGCAGCGGATGCCGGGGCTTGGCAAGACGCCGGCGTTCATGAACATCGACATCGACGGGGCAGGACGGACGGTGGGACTCTTTTAGGCTCAAGGCTCAAGGCTCAAGGCCCAAGGCTCAAGGCTCTGGGCTTGGTGGGCCCTCGGCTCTGGGCGCTCGACTTTTGGACAGGGAGCGGGCCGTCTTCGGGCTTCGGTTGCCCACGCCGATCCGGCTTTCCAGCCTCGGGTGCTCAGGCCCGTCTTTGCAGAAACGCCACATTTCATCAACCCTGCAGTAGCGCAAACTGCGTGCTTCCTGACGGGATCGCGTCTTTTCGGCCACCAAGACGCTGGCCTGCGGCTTGCGACGATCTGTGCCGTGTCTGGCGTCGACCACGCCCCACGCTTGATGGATCAGGTACGCCGCGCGATTCGGGTGCGCCACTAGGAGAGGAAGTATCCCAATGCCGGCCACCAGTGGGCGTGGCAATTCGTATTCCCGGCGGCGCGCATCTGCCGCGATCCCCGGTGGGGGCCGGCGTGTCGGTTTCACCTCCACGAGTCGGCCATTCAGCGGGCGGTAGCCGCGGCCGTCCGTGCGGCGGGGATCACGAAGCGCGCTAGCTGCCACACGTTCCGACATCGTTTGCCACGCATCTGCTCGAGGACGGCTACGACATCCGGACTGTCCAGGAACTGCTCGGGCATGCGGACGTGAGCACGACGATCTACACGCACGTGCTCAATCGTGGGGTATTAGGTGCGCGAAGCCCGGCCGACCGACTGTAGGGGCATTGGCTGCGGCGCGCGCGTCCATTGTCGCGGCCACTCTCTGGCCGGTGCACGAATAATGCCTTAGCGGCGAGCTGGTTGCGAGTGGTCTTGCCCTCTCGCCTCTCCTGCAATGGCCGCGAAGCTCGCGTCCATGGTCCGCATCCCGGGCTCACCGCCTTCGCAGCCAACGGTTCCGACGTTGCGCTATGCAGCAGCGTGCTAGGATTTGGCCGTACAAGGACTTGCGCAGCTATTGGCCCGTGTGTGACGGCATCCGTTGGCTGCGAGCACGTACAGTGGGAATCGGTCTAGTCAGTACATAGTTAGGCTGGCAAGAACGGAGCAAACACGTAACTTGGATCAAGAAGTGAAATCACATTTCGGCTTTTGCTCCACTACGACAGCCTTCCTCGCCACCATTCTGGCAGGTTGGGGCTGTTCGTCTGCGTCACCTGTGAGCACAATCACTTGCAGCGACACGAGAGTGGGCCACCCCCTTCGTCAGAACTCACCTTGGATTCTGCGAATCGATGAAGCGCACCAGACCGCCGAGATGATCGTTCACGTCCCCGCCGACTCTGTTCGCAGAGGCACACCTGAGGGGAACCGATCCGGCCGCGTCCATGTGAGTGAGCGCGCGTACGAAGTCACAATTCCGGCTGATTCTGGTGGAGAGGGCGCCGAGGCTTGGAGCCGCATGCAGTTCACTTTCGAGGTCGACCGCTTTACAGGTGCGGGCACAGCGGAGTTGGGCGAACGCAAATACGGCGAGACGCTGCAGATTCCAGTTCAATGCGAGGCCGAAACGCAGGGTCCGAATCTGTAGCCGTAAATCGCTCTGTTGGTGACGTCGGGGCTGTTATTCTGAGCTTCATGGCAATGTTCTATTGCACTGCCTGCCGGTTGTGGCTTGGTCACTCGCGGTCACTCCATCCAGGACCGCTACTCCAGAGTGAGTACCAGCGGCGGAAGTACGAGAAGCATACCGTCGTCGATCCTTCGGAGCGCCTGCAGTCCGTATTCCATGACCCCAGCACGTCGACGATCAGAGTCGAAGTGGAGAAAGCACTCTTGGCGGGGCCAATGGAAGTAGACGACTGTGGGCGAGTCAACTTCTTGACTCTGTCCCAGGCGGAAGGACATCGGTACGAGTGGGGTGTGCAGGTCGAAACTCAAGATCTTACGAAGGTCGTATTGTCATCCAGGGCCGACTTGAGACACGAGTTTCCCGAGGCGAGCACTCGTCTCGGTTGCCAGCGGTGTTGCCTCTGTGGGTCCGAGCTCTTCGACGCCAGTACGTGAAATCGGCAGCCTAACAGGTGCTGCACCCGACGCCGCCCGCCGGTGATGTCGTGACGGCGCGCGGCGCGGGTGAGCACCAATCCGTTAGCCAGACAACAGACGTTTAATTTAATTTAAGGCACCAGCAGTAGGAGGGAACATGAGACGGCGGTTAATGGTGGTTCTCAGTTGCATCGTCGCCGGCTTGATGATCATGGTTCCCATGCTTTCCGCTCAGTCGCCCCGCGAAACGTCGATCCACGTCGCCAAAGCAGGAATGGATACGGAGCGGCTGGCGAGGATTCCCGCCCGGATGAAAGAGTTCGTGGAGAAAGGCATCATCGCTGGCGCTGTCACGCTGGTCGCCCGGCGAGGTGTGGTGGCAAGCCTGGGGGCGGTCGGCTATCAGGACCTGGAAAGCAAAGAGACGATGCGCATCGACACTATCTTCCAAGTCCGCTCCATGACCAAACCGGTAACCGCAGTGGGGACCATGATCCTGCTGGAAGAAGGCAGGCTCCAGCTCAATGACCCGGTCGAGAAGCACCTGCCCGAGTTCAAGGGCATTGCAGTGGCCGAGAGTCGGCAAGGCGACGTGGCCCGACCCACCATTCGCGATCTGCTGACGCACACGTCAGGTGTGGTCAACGGTTCCTGGGATCTACCAGAGGGCCCCCTCAGGAGGCGCGTCGAAGAAGCTAAATCTCTTGCAGAACAGGTAGCCTCTGTCGCCCAGTATCGGTTGGAGTTCGAGCCTGGTACGAGGTACCTGTACAGCGATTTGGGATATGACACGCTCGGACGAATCATCGAGGTGGTAGCAGGCCAGCCGTACGAGCAGTTCGTCAAGGAGAGAATCTTGGAGCCGCTGGGGATGAAGGACAGCTCGCTGTTGCCCCCGCTCGACAAGCTGAATCGTGTAGCGTCAACCTACACGCGCATAGAAGGAAAGCTGGTGAAATGGGAGTCCCACAGAGACCCCACCGGCTCGTATCCCGTTGATATTTCCAGTCTCAAGGACCAGCTGAAGATTCCCTCCCCGGCCTGGAGCCTCTTCTCGACTGCGAGCGATATGTTTGCGTTCTATCAGATGATGTTGAACGGCGGGGCGCACGGCGGGAGGCGCATTCTGTCGTCTGGTTCTGTGGAGGTTATGACGCATATCCATACAGGCGAACTCATGGGGCAAGAAGGCTACAAGGCCAAGGCCAATGCTGGTTTGGGGTGGTCTGTGGTGGGCGAACCAAGGGAGACGCTCCGGCTGACATCGATTGGCGCTTACGGCAAGGGCGGCCTGCTGGGGACCTACGGCTGGGTAGACCCCAAGAAGGAGCTCGTGGGCATATTCCTGATCCACAGAGACCCCTCGGACTCTCCTGCCTCGCAGGCGCGGCACGCGTTCATGGCCATGGCTGCCGCGGCGATTGTGGATTGATCGAACCGCTCAGAATGAGCTGGCTAACAGCGCGCTGGAGCCGACAGCGCATCGTGGAAGAGAGCATGAGTGCGCTGCGGCTCAGCGCGAGTCGTTGACAGGCTGATTCGACGTTCGATCATGACCCAGACATCGAAGGAAGCGATTCTCGAGGCGTATCGCGATCTGTCCGACCGGATGGGTCGACGTGTTGGAGGCGATGTCTTCGAACGAGAAACTGGGATCTCGTCTCCTCGGTGGACACCCAAAACCGGCCATTGATCGACACCGCAAAACCGGCCATTAACTGACGGCAGCCGAGACGTTGACGAAGGCGGAGGGCCTATGGT